>MDTB01108404.1_pt1 | contig 14920 bp, 15 predicted proteins | sample 811161 | NCBI WGS metagenome assembly MDTB01 (sample SAMN05326650, study PRJNA326480) | marine metagenome | isolation source: seawater | place: Mediterranean Sea | collected 2009
AGATATTTTGTCAGATGGCTTGTCAAGAACAATAATGGCATCAGCCTCAAAAGAACCAACATCAAAAACATTTAGAGTATTTCCTTTCAAACTTTTATGTATAGGGACCTCTGCAACTTCTAGATCTTTTCTTGAAATAGCAGAATACTCATTAAAATCATGAATCACCATTGCGGTCTTAATTTTCTTATAGAAATCACTGATTCCCTCAAAGTGCTTTTTATACATCCCAGGCACCAAAGCACTCTGCCAACCATTGCAGATAAAGATATCTGGTGTCCAAAATAAATGTGGGAGTGTACTTAGAACAGCTTTAGCAAAATATCCATATCTTTCTCCATTGTCAGCAAGGATACGACCATTTTTTGATTTGTAAACAAGATTTGTTAGAGGTTTGAACCAGTGACTATCCTCAAGGAAATATACCTGCACTCTTGTTTTTGGAATAAAAGCACTTTTAGCACTAGCAACTTTATTTTGCCCATTGAATTCAAATGGAATTTCCCTAAGCCTTATTACCTCCCTTAGGATATACTTTCTTTCACTAACATAACCATACTTTGGAATTATAGTACGAATGTCATGTCCCTTCTCTTGGAGGGCGAGTGGAACTCTTGTAGAAAAATCAGCTAATGGCGTAACATTTGCGAACGGAACTATTTCCGTTGTAAGGTAATATAGTTTTTTTGGCATTAAGTGTTGGTTGGAAGGTTAATTAATAGATAATTGTTTTAAAGCTTCTTTGGCTTTCGGGTAATATTCACTACCTGGAAAGTAATCAATCAGACGCTGGAATTCTTCCCCAGCTTTTTCTACATTGCCAATACTTTGATATGATAGACCAATCTTTAATTGAGCATCATCATCTTTATCGGTTCCAGCATAGGTAAATACTTTTTCAAACTCTACTATAGCTCTTTTAAAATCCTTTTGAGAATAAAAACATTCTGCGAGCCAATATTGGCTATTATCGGCTAAATCATTTGTAGCATCAGATGACACAAGATTTTTAAATCCAGAGATGGCTTCTGAAAAATTTTGATTTTGAAAATGACCTAGACTGGCCATATAAGTCTTCTTATATTGCGCTGAATTATATTTAGGCTCGGATGAGATTGGTTCTCCTGACCTTAGTTTTGCCATCTCATTGTAACTATTGGTCAAAGTAACAATCTTATTTTCCACTAGCACGAGTTTGTTGAAAATTTCCAGGGCTGTACTATCCATATATTTTGATTGATTTTCTAAATTTGCAATTTTATTACTAAGTGTATTTATCCTCTTTAATATCACTAGTGTTATGCTGTCCTGTTGGGCTTTACTCTTAACAGCCTGTTTGAAAGCAGACATTAATTCAGGCAACAAAATTTGATTATCTAATTCTAGGGAATCTACCATGACCCGCACTCGGTCTATTTTGGCATTCAACCTCTTTAATTCTCTTGAAGAATCTTTGCTTTGTCCGTAAGCAACTGAGCACAACATGCACGTAAGCGTTATTAATGATATACGATTCAATAGATTGGTCATTATTTCACCCTTTTATTTCGGCAAATAAGATTAGAATTTACCGGTTAATGCCATTCCTTCAAATAAGTTTATCAGTCAGTGTAATTAACACTAAGCTTTAAAACAAGGCCAACCATAAGATAACTAGTCATTAAAAATGATCCTCCTGCGGAAATAAATGGAAATGGAAGACCTTTCACTGGGATGAGCCCCACAGTCATTGCTGTGTTAACAAAGACATGTGCAAGCAATATCGATGCAATGCCAATTAATGCTAAACTTGAGAATCGATCTTTTGATAAAAATGATCTTTTGATGATTTGAATTATAAAATAGGCCACTAAAATCAATACTACTGCAATCATAAAAAATCCCATTTCTTCACCAATAACTGACAAAATAAAATCAGATTCTTGGACGGGTAAAAATTTCAAATGAGTTTGGGTTCCTTCTCCCCATCCTTTACCAAATAAACCGCCTGAACCGATTGCCGTCTTGCTTTGTATAATTTGATATGCTGCCCCTAAAGGATCTTTTTCAGGATTTAGAAATGTTGTAATACGATTTTGTTGATAAGGTGTTAATGAATTCCAGGCATAAGGAGAAAGAAGCCCTAAAAATATATTTCCAAAAAAAAGCAAGATCGACATTAATAGAGTAGGCCTTGAAATTAAAATCACTCCACCAAGGATTATCGCCCAAATGGTAAATGATAAGGTTTGAAATGCTGTCAACATACTGAAAATAGGCGCTATAATGAGAAAAAGATAAAAAGGCTTTGCACCAGACCAATAAAGCATTGGCAATACAGGTGTCATCATAACTATGGCAGTACCCAGGTCGGGCTGATTCATCACTATCATAGTTGGTACCATCACTAAACCAATAGGTATAATAATTGAAGTGAATTGTTTCATTTTTAGGGTATGGTCTGAGAGATATCTTGCTAAAAATAGTACAGTAAATACTTTTGAAAACTCACTTGGCTGCACTGCAAAGCCACTGCCAGGCACATTAAACCAACGATAGGTGCCTGCATGAGCTGAACCCGAAAATGGAAGTAATACCATTACTATTCCAATAACATAAAGTGGATAAGAATATTTATGTATTGAATATCTTGGGATAAATAAAATGATAAGGGAAATGCACACTGCGGGTATCAAAAAAACAAATTGTTTATTAAACGGAGAATTAATAAATCCAGTGTACTCGCCCTGTGAAATACTATTTAAAACTACTAATCCGATTAAGGATAAAATGGTCGCTATAACGATGATACTTAAAGGAAATTCCTTATACTCTAGAGAACGATATCCAATCATTTAGCTGCCAAACTATTAAGATCAATAATATCACTAAAAACTTGCCGTGCAATTGGCGCTGCTATAGCCCCTCCTGAGCCAGCATTTTCCAATAATACTACAATAGAATATTTATTTTCTAAAAAATCCAGCCATCCAATGAACCAGGCATGATCTTCACCATGAGGATTTTCAGCAGTTCCTGTTTTTCCATAAACATTAGCACCATTTACGAGAGGGTTAGCACTTTTACCCGTTCCTTTTGGGTGTATTACTACTTGTTCCATATCAAAGGTGATTCTATCCCAATCTTCTGCTGGTAATAGAGAATCTTTATTTTTATTTAAAATTTCCGACATTACAAAGTGCGGTTTGGAAGTTATCCCTTTTGAAGCCAAAATATTGGTATAATTCAAAACTTGTATAGGTGTAACAAGTATTTCACCTTGGCCAATACTGAAATTTAATAGAGCGCCAGTACTCCAACCAAACCGACCATATCTTTTGTTCATGTAATCTGTAGTAGGAACTATTCCTTTTGACTCTCCTTCAATGTCTACATCTGTAAGAGCACCAAAACCAAACTTTTTGAAATATTTTGATAATTTATCAAGGTCATAATAATGGATAGTTCTATAAAAGTAAACGTCACAAGACTGTGTAATAGCAGATGTCAGATCTACTTTGCCATGACCCTGTTCTAACCAACAACCAAATACTCTATCCCCAAACTGGTATGCACCAACACAATCTTGGGTTAAATGAGGATCAAAATCTTGATGGTCTAATAAAACTGCACCCGTTATCATTTTCACTATAGAACCCGGAGGATATAGACCTTGGTTGAATCGATTTACAAGAGGCTTACCTGGATCTAAAAGTAGGTCATTCCAGTCATCAGTTAAGATACGTCCTGTAAATATATCTGGTCGGAAATCTGGTTTGCTCACAGCACCTAATATCTCACCCGTTTCAGGACTGCCAATTAATATGACACCTTTTTTACCCTCCATTATATTTTCAAGACTATATTGAATATCTAAATCAATAGTTGTGATTATGTTTCTTCCTGGTTCGGGATTTCTTGGGGGAAAATCAGAAACATACCCAGCTTCTCTACCATATGCATCAACTTGATAAAATTGTATTCCATGTTTTCCCTTTAAATAATTTTCGTATTTTTTTTCCAAACCACTCCAGCCAATAATATCTCCTAATTCATATTGCGTTGGGTTATTTAACGATTGACGAATACCTTTATCGACTTCTCTAACATACCCAAGAATGTGTGAAGCATTTACAGTTGAGGGAAAATATCTTTCTGGGAATATTTGATAATATACACCTTCAATGTTTAACCTATTTTCTTCTAGTCGTGATATTTGATCAAAAGTAAGATCTTTGGCTATTCGGGTTGGAATAAACCTACCTCTATAATATCTACCATAACTTTTTGATAGTGCTAATGAATCATAATTCACTAGTTTTGATATGAGCTTAAAGGTCTGCCCTTTATTGGACAACTCACCAGGAACGGCATTTAAAATATATGTAGGAAGATTATCAACTAAAATTTGTCCATTCCTATCAAGAATCAGCCCACGTGGTGCAGAAGTTGTAACTTTTCTTATTCTATTAGAATTTGCCTTTTTTGAATACTGGTCATAATCAAGTATTTGAAGCTGAAAGAACCGTGCAGTTAATATAGTAATCAATATAATAGTAATGAAAACAGCCAGATAATATTGGCGGATGGAAACTATATTGTCTGCTTTTAACATTATTTAATTCTATCAAATGGATATATAAACTGTAAAATTCCTGCAAATGCTAAGGAATAAGCAGAGGTTCCGACCCATTTTCCCAAAAATAAATTTTGATCTAATACCCATAATGACTGATATTGTACTCCACAATAAATAAAGAATTGGAATAACAAAATTGCTACCCAAGATAGTGTGAAATAAAATGTATTTATTCTTAGAATAATACCTTTGAGGTTTCCACCAAGATAACCTGTAATTGAATAGATAAGTGGTGACAATCCAAAAAATAACCCAGTCCCTGATATATCTAATATCAAACCCATGATAAAGCCAGTGACCGTACCAATCAACCTTCCATGCATTATTGACCAAAATAAAATTAATATCACACAAAAGTCAGGCCTTACTGTATCAATAGCTAGCAAGTCAGATGTAGTCAACTGTAATAGCCATACCAAAATACCGGGAATTATAAAGTCAATTGCTCTCATTTAATTTCTCTATAATTACAAACACATATTGAAAAGCACTCATATCATTAGGCAGGGAAACGTTGACTACTTTCTGAAAGCTTCCTCTTTCTTCATAAACACCTTCAACTATGCCGACTGGTAAACCTGCTGGATAGATATCACTAAAACCTGATGTAACTACCTTATCTCCAATACTAATATTTACGTTTTTTTGCACTTCACGTATTTGAGCGGTATTTCCTTTTAACATTTGGAGTATACCCGTGGCTCCACTCGGTAATACCCTAACGCTAACTCTATAATTAGAATCTGTGATCAATTGAACAATAGACGCTTTTTCTCCCGTTTCAATTGTTTTTCCAATTATCCCTTTTGGAGTAAGCACAGCTTGATTTTTTTTGATTCCATCTATTTTACCTCCATCTATAATAATTGATAAGAGATTTGGGTGTAGACCTTTATTTACTACTCTCGCAGGCTTGATCAATAATTTTGTTTGGCGTTTAAAATCCAACATCCCTAAAAGTTCATCATTCTCTTTCTGTAGATTAAGCATCGATTCTACTTGCAGGGAAAGGGATAATGTTTTTTCACGTAAAAGTTGATTTTCCTCTTCAAGGAACATTAGTGATTTCATTAATGTCATGGGCGAAGAAATAAATGAGATGACTTCGGCTGCTTTCCCTCTTACAACACCCATCCTGGGATCTTGGTTATTTAAAAGTAGAGAGATTGATAAAATTAGTGAGAGTACAAAAACTAAATGGTCTTTATGTCTGACAATCGCCAGGTAAATGCCGTACATAAACTACTACAAGAGAACCGCTTCGTATTTTTTTAAATTTTCAAGAACCATTCCTGTTCCTTTAACAACCGACAGGAGAGGATCTTCTGAAACATTAACCGGTACATTAGTACGCTCACGTATTATCTGATCTATCCCTTTTAGTAAGCTGCCGCCACCAGCAAGTATAATTCCTCTTTCAAGAATGTCTGCGGCTAGTTCAGGAGGTGTTTGCTCTAGACATCGTTTGACGGCCTCTACAATTTGATTAACAGGATCTTTTAGAGCTAAACGAACTTCATCAGATGATACCTCTATTGTTTTTGGAATTCCTGAAACAAGATCGCGACCCTTTACTGCTATATCATCAGACTTCATTTTCATTGCTGAACCAACTGTCTTTTTGATCTTTTCACTCATGCCTAGTCCAATCTCGAGCTTATGTTCATTTCTAAACCATTGCAAAACCGCTTCATCCATTTCGTCACCGGCAATTCTAATGGTTTCCTTAGTAACTACCCCATTAAGTGAAATAACAGCGATCTCCGTAGTCCCGCCACCAATATCAACAATAATATTTCCAATAGGTTGGCTAATATCCAGTCCAATACCAATAGCCGCCGCGACTGGTTCTTCAATTAAATATACTTCTCTAGCATTAGCCCTTTCACCAGAGTCTTTAACAGCTCTTCTTTCAACTTCAGTTACTCCAGATGGTACACAAATAACCATTCGGGGACGTGCTAATCGATTAAGATTTATTTTTCGTATGAAGCCCTGCAGCATTCCATCAGTCATTTTAAAATCGGCTATAACGCCATCTTGAAGAGGACGAATTGTTTCTAATTCTCTATGGGTCTTACCAAGCATTGCCTTGGCCTCATCACCTACTGCGACTATAGTATCATCATGTACATTACGCGTAACGATGGAGGGCTCATTCACAACAATACCTCTACCCTTCAGCCATATGAGGGTATTAGCAGTCCCTAGGTCGATAGCAACATCGCCTGAGATCCAGTTCAGAACATTTGGAAAAGATTTAGAAGACATATTCAAAGAATTAACCTAGTCGTGATGAGATACAATTTACGCAGAATTTATATTAGAGTTAACCAAGGATTAATTTTATTTACTCCCTCTAGCTTCCTCCATTCCTAATTTACTTAATTCGTCAGCTCGAGTATTCTTTTCCCTTCTAACATGCTCTATACTCCAACTGGTTAATTTCCTCAGATTTAATTTCACTTCATCATTCAACTTTTTCATCCTATCATTTTTTATTTTATACTCACCAGTTACCTGCTTAACAATTAATTCACTATCTGAATATATTAATACATTACCAAATTTTAGCTCATGTATGACTTGAATACCTTTTATAAGTGATAAATACTCAGATTCATTATTTGTCTTATCATACAATGGCTCTGAGAAATTAGCTACTTCACCTTCGTTTATATATACAACACCCCCAATACCTGCTGTTTTTGAATGCAGGTCAGCAGCGCCATCAACAAATAACTTAGGAGTTATCTCATTATTTTTATTACTATCTAGGAGAGCCTTAAGCGTATTCTTATGCTCAATGCTTAACCCATCTAATTTTAAAGCTTCCTTAAGAGCATCTCTTTGTAACTGAGTCAACTTATTCATTATTGTCCTATATATGGATTTGTGCCTTGCTGTCTAGGGCATTCTTCCCAATAGTAGCACCAATTACATAGCATTGACGTTTTGGCTTCAAAAGTTCTCTTTTCTTTATATCTAGTTCTTATTTCATCTATAGTATTTTTTGTTTTATCAATCAATTTATAGATACTATCTTTACTTCTCTTTGATCTTACTATAATGTTTTCTTTACTTTGCTGTAGAAAATGCCAAACTAATGTAATGGACCTTATATTTTCTTTTTCTTTTTCTAAACCTATATGATATAAGCCTAATTGCATGTCCCTATCAGCCTCACTCTGCTTATAAGCTCTTTTACCAGTTTTATAATCATGGATATACCAATTACCTTCACTGTCTACATCCAGACGATCCGCTATGCCCTTTATCCTATATTTATCTTCATCGTCTATATAAAAATCAAGTTTATATTCATTAGCATGCACGTTGTCATCAAAGGGTTGGTTCATCCTATAAAATTTTGTAAGACACTTTTCACCCGTCCTAAAATAAAACGCGGCATATTTCTTCCATAACTTGATATTTTTGTTTTGGTCTATAGGCAATATTTGCTTATTTACTATTCCAATTTTATCATGCCATGATCGCTCCCAAAGGGAATAGTGATATTTTAATACATTATCATAAGTCACGAGCTTCCCTAACATCTTTTGATTGTAAATATATTCAATTGCTTCATGAACCCTCTTTCCCATGAATGCTTCTATGCCTTCATCCTTTTTATATATTTTATCTATATATCTATATTTAAACTGCGCTGGACATTTTTTAAAAGATTGTAAACCACTATAAGAAAAATATTCTAAAATCATAGGCCAGCGCCAAAGAAAGGCGTATTCAGACGATAGTCACCAAATCCATTTTGGTCCCTGAAAACGAATTGTTTATTAATAGTATAATAGCTCCATACCTGGTATAAACTGGTTGCGCTATTTCCATCATTCCAGAAAGATGAGTTTGATGAAGTAGAGTTTGTACGCTGAATCTCATCTGGGGGTCCAAAAAGAATATATATCATACCCTGGTCTGTCTCCCATCCGGGCTGCCAACCGTCAAAATGTTCATTAACATATGATACTCTTTCATAATATTCTTCCATTAACTCATTACGATCGGTTTCAGGAGTAGGGTCTCTATCCTTCCATAATGAATAGAATAATTCTTCCTTATCGTTCTTTGATTTTTTCTTCAGCTTAGATCTTTCATCATTTTGTAAAATATACTTCATCTGCTTTAAAGCTAGATCGATATCATAGACATAATTTGATATCCCTGGTTTATTTCTCGAAAAGGAGGAAATCTTATCTACTGTCTTTTTACCTTGTGATAACTCTATCCTAAAATCATTTTTTAATGCACTAAACTTTGTAGCTGGAATAAAGATCATTTCATTAAAATATCCCTTGTCTCCAACTCCCGTAAATCTTTGTACTAAGGAATCAGTTATAGTGCCATTTGAAAGAAAGATATTTACTTCATAGTCACCAGGGTTGACAAAACCCGTAATTTTAAGGTCAATCCCATCCCCTATTTCTCTAACCCTATATCCTCGAGTGGGTATCTTATCTCTACCGAAACCCCAATCACCACTAAGGTCTAATAAATAATTAGGTTCCATTAAGGAAGGAAGTTTGTCATATTCCCTATAATCAACTCTCTTCTTCAAAATTCCTTTCTTCCTAGTATCGAGATCCTGCAATTCTCCAATTAATTCATATTGACTGCCCTTAGAGACAACAAATTCAGTGAAATGTTTTCTGTTTTTAACTACCGATCGTGTATCTGTGTAAATGTCAGTAATAATAGAATCAGACCAAATAATATGTTCTAGGTCTTTACCCTTTTTATCTTTTATGCTTATCGATGCCTGATATGACGCGATAAGAGAGCTTCCTTTTTTTATAAATTGCAACGAATAAAATGGAATCTCAATATAGGTAACTATTCTTATAGAGTCTGAACTAATGGCATCAGCAAATGGTGCTAGAACAAATTTCTCCACATTGGTTCTTTGCTTTTTTGATCGTGACATTCTTTGGGCATGAGTAAAAGCCAAAAGGGTCAGTAACAATACAATTAAAATATTTATTCTATTTAAAGATCTCTTTTCCATTTAAACTTAACAAGTCCAGTTGAAGTGCCAAGCCATACTATTTTTTCTTCAAGCACTATTTCATTGATCTGTCCAATAAAAGGGAACAAATAATCCTTTATCAGACCAGTACGCTTATTGACCCTAATGAGGCCGTTATCAGTTCCTAAAAAAAGGTATTTATCATTCACTGCAAGAGAATATACAGTTTTACCTTGGTAAACACCTGAAGTGTACAATAGATCCCACTCTCTTTCTTCCATGTTAAATTTAGCAATTCCCATCTCGCCAACAACATAGATAAGTCTATTATATTCTTCTATCGCTGTTATTTTATAAAATCTCTCAGGAAAGTTTTTTCTACCAATATCATTAGCTTGCAATAGCTGAGGATTATCATATGAAAAAATATATAGACCCATAATTGAACCTATCCATATTTGATCATCAATTTCTGTAACGTCATAAACATGTCTTTGTTCAAAATAACCTTCAATTCCAATTGGGTCCTCGCTCATGGTAGCCCGCTCAATTCTCCTTAAACCCATTGAAGAAGCTGCCCATATATGAACTTCGTTACCATATAGGTCCCATATCTTACCTGATGGTGAGCCTCTTCCTTCTCCCAGGGTACGCCAATAATTATCCTTTTGATCAAAATATAATATCAGGCCTTCTCCCCCTGCCCAAACCTCATGATCTGACTGGTATATGGAATATATCGGCGATGGGGTCATATTAATAGTTTCTTCGAATGAATATAACTGAGATGAATTTGTACGCATATCTAATTTTGAGATACCTTTTGAACTTATAAAATCATAGCTACCTACCCATAGTTGATCCACACTCTTATAGAGAGATAAAACATCAGTATTATCAATATCAGGAATTACAGGAGAGAGAGTTTCCATTGTTTTTGTTCCAAAAAATATATCTCCATTATCAGAACCCAAAAAAACATTACCATGGTTACCAATAAACCCTGTTGAGATTGTTGAGATCCTGCCTAACCTGTCTAATAATTGATCACCATTCAATGTCCAACCGTCCAATATGTGATAATTCATTAATATCTCTTTAATATCATTTTGACCTATGTATTTACCGCTACTCCAATTTATATTAAGCTCATCAGGAGAAGGATAGATGCCTATTAGAGTACCTGACGAATTTCCGAGCTTTACATAGGACGAACGTGCTTTTAACCAGATATAATTAGAGGATGAACCAATTTGTTTAATCTGATCATATTTAGATAAGCCCAAATTTTGCAGATCAAATGAATACCAATCCCCTTCCCTCGAGAAAGAATATTGTATATGCTGAGGAGTGGAAACCCATATTAAACCTGTGCTTTTATCAAAATGTACTGCTGTAATGTTATTATTTTCGAGTCCTTGCGCAGTCGTAATCGGTTCATCAAAATAATTACCGAAAAGGTTAAATCGTTTTAACCCACCTGACTCTGTGCCAATATATGCAAATGTAAACCCTTCAGTGATAGATGAAATTTTTCTAGCACCGGAATATAGCACCCAATCAAATGGACTAAATCTAGAATCGGGCTGTGCACCTATATTATTTAATAAGATAAGGAGTAAAATAATTTTATAGACAAGACCAAGCATCCTACAGAGATTTAATCATCTTTATGATTGACGATACCAACCAAGTCATCAATTATAATAGGCACTACTCCTGCTTGCTCGCATACCTTTCCCGCTGCATAGTTAGACATCCATGCTGATTCTAATGGATCGACTCCACAGATATCACAGATCGCGAATGTAGAGATCACCGTATCACCGGCTCCCGAAACATCATGAACAGACCTAGCTATTGTAGGAATATGTTCCTTATTATCGCCATAAAAGATAGACATTCCGTCTGCACCTCTAGTTACTAATAATATACCATAATCATTATCTATTTTTAGACTGGTCGCTGCTTCTTCAAAGGATGTGTTTGGATCTACATTATTCCAAAACTCAGATGAGTTAGGCTTCAATAATCTTGCTCCAGAAAAACATGAATAGTTATGATCTTTGGGGTCGACATAAACAGGCAATGAAGCTTTTTTGGCACGTTGCATAATCCAAATGATCATTTCTTTTGAAAAAAGTCCTTTACCATAATCTTGAAGGATAACACCGTCTACATCCTCCATAGCATCCCCTATAATAGACTTTATTTTCTCCAAGATATCAGAAGGAGGTGTCTCTTCCGTTTCATTATCGACTCGCATTACCTGCTGCCCTTGTGCCATTATGCGTGTTTTTACAGTTGTAGGTCTTTCAGGTTGTTGTACCAAATGTAGTTTAAATCTATTTTCTTTATTGAGAATATTTTTTAATGTATCTCCATTAGTATCATTTCCTATCAGCCCCACCATGGTAACCTCACATCCTAAGGAAAAAACATTCTCACCTACATTCGCTGCGCCACCGGAATGGTAATCTACATTATCAAGTTTAACCACTGGCACAGGTGCCTCTGGAGATATTCTATTTACATTTCCCCAGATGTACTCATCCAACATCACATCGCCAATTACAAGAATATGCTTTTGGTTGAATTGATCAATTAATTTGTCTAAATGAATATTCATGCTCAAGATCTTAACTGCAGATATTTTCCACAAACATTAATCATATTATATCTACCATAAAATGATTTTTTACCTTCTCCTTTGATTCCTCTTCCTATCTCTATGCTTGCCTTTGCGGTATTTCTTATCATTTTTCTGTCCAGTATTCCTATTTTTTGACATTCCTGGACGAATTTTCCAAATATGGCCATGATCTAAGTATATCAGAACCGAAGCAAAATGTTTTATATATATATCTGATGGAGCACTCAGTATGATGGTCGTACCCAATGTACGATTCATACTAGTTATCTTATTTCTGAAATCTTTTTCCATATTATTATTAAAATATGTCCCATAATCATCAATCAATAAAACCCTAGGATCTGTTTCACATGCCAGTATCATCCCCAGCCAGTTCATTTCACCAACGGAGATTTCTTTCATATTCCTTGTCCATAGATTTTTAAAACTTCCATCTTTAAAATATCTATTTTGGATTACATTCTTTTTCTTATTGAATTTGGCGGCTATGTACTGTTCAATAGTCCCGCCTGACCTATTAAAAGATGGGGCTTTTGAATAGAATATGTCATCATGCACTTTTATACGCCCCAACCAGTTAGTCTCATATGGCTTATCTTCATAGAGTACAGTTCCGGATGATTCTTTTTCGATTCCAGCGAGGATATTTAATAGGGTAGATTTTCCACTGCCAACCGTTCCTACTATGCCGTATACAGTACCTGGGTGAATCTCTAGTTTTTTAACCTTCAATGCTTGATAAGACCCGAAATCTTTCTCCAAGCCATTCACTTTGAAGATTAATCTTTTATTTTGTGCCATTATCTGATCCTTTTAGAACTAATGGTTCTTGAAAGAGATAGAAGATCAGAAGCGATATATTATATTATTGTTCCTCCAACCACCGTTCAGAATCAATAGCTGCCATACAGCCCGAACCTGCAGCCGTAACAGCCTGTCTATAAACAGTATCCTGTACATCTCCACATGCAAATACGCCTTCTATATTAGTATAGGTGGAATCTGATTGTGTAATAATATATCCAGCAGCATCAAGTTCGAGTGTATCTTGGAATAGTTTTGTGTTTGGAACGTGGCCAATTGCCATAAAGATACCATCACAGGCATAATCACGAAGTTCACCAGTTTGTGTATCTTTTAGGATGACTGACTGCACACCTGTTTCTTGGGAACCTTTTATATCTTCTACTGTAGTATTGTATTCCACTTTTATTTTAGGATTCGAGAGTGCTCTTTCAATCATTATCTTTGATGCTCGAAATTCTTCTCGCCTATGAACTATAACCACTTCCGAAGCAAACTTTGTTAGAAAAGTAGCTTCTTCCATGGCTGAGTCTCCTCCACCAACGACTAAAACTTTTTTCTCTTTAAAAAAGAACCCATCGCAAGTAGCACATGCAGATACTCCATGTCCCATTAATTTGGTCTCTGCTTCCAGGCCTAAGAGCCTAGCAGTAGCACCAGTTGAAATTATAATCGCTTCTGCGGAATACTTTTCATCATTGGCCCATACTGAAAATGGACGACTGGAAAGATCGACCTTATCAACGGTCTGAAAAAGGCATTCAGCACCAAAGCGCTGTGCCTGCTTCCTAAATTCATCCATCATGTCCGGTCCCATAATTCCATCTGGGAACCCAGGATAATTTTCCACATCCGTAGTAATAGTGAGCTGTCCTCCAGGTTGAGATCCCTCAAAAACAAGAGGCTCTAAGTTTGCTCTGGCAGAATAAATAGCTGCAGTTAGTCCCGCAGGACCAGAACCAATAATGATGACTTTCCGCTTCATTTCCCTTTTAGTTTGTAATTAATTAAATAACTTCTTCTAAGATCTCGGTGATATTACCCTTAGGTACTGCACCAACAATCTGATTTACAACTTCCCCACCTTTCATGACCAGAAGCGTGGGGATACTTCTAACACCATATTTCATGGCGATGTTCTGGTTTTGATCTACGTCAACCTTTCCAACTTTGACCTTACCAGCATATTCACCAGCTATCTCTTCAATAACCGGAGCTATAGCTTTACATGGACCACACCAGACAGCCCAAAAGTCAATTAAAACTGGAAGTTCAGATTGAGCAACATCAGTATCAAAATTTTGGTCAGTAAATTCGTGTACATTGTCAGACATAATATTCAATACTCCGTAAAATTGTAAAAATAAGACTCATAAGTTATAGTCGCAGAATTATGGCTAATAATAAAATATTAAGGATTTATGGAATTATTCGATAAAAGCTAATAGGGGCGTTATATCTATCGGTACCATTAAATATTCATTTGAAAAAGAAAAGATCTGGTCTCCCCCCATTTTATCTATCATTCCTTGAGGAATGAAATCATGCTTGATGAAAAAATAAGGGACTGTTTTATATTCATTATAATGAAATATTCATGTTCAATGAAAAGCGTCTATCAAAAATTGATATTCCCTCTAATCTTTGTGGTGAACTATTCATATTCTTCCCAGAAAAACTGAAAATAGACCTGAAAAAAGCTATTTTAAATTCTCTGTAAATACTTACATCAATATTCGAGATGGGTTCAAGGGTTGTTTGTTTTGTTATCCCATTTTTTTCTAATGTAGTAATCTGTCTTGAGCTCTCGCTTCTATGGATGAGATCAATATTGAACCATTTATGTTTTATGCTAATAATA
>MDTB01144466.1_pt1 | contig 14919 bp, 17 predicted proteins | sample 811161 | NCBI WGS metagenome assembly MDTB01 (sample SAMN05326650, study PRJNA326480) | marine metagenome | isolation source: seawater | place: Mediterranean Sea | collected 2009
CCTTGTTCTGGCGGTCAAGGTTTCTGAATTCACGGTTAAGAAGCTTAAGACTATCCTGGATGGTTCTTACCTGCTTTCCAGCAGAAGCAAGTTCATCGTAGATACCTTTGTAAATAGCGTCGAGAGAAGCGAGAGGAGTAGAAGTTTGGTCAGTCATTTTATGAATATATCTTCCTTATAAACTTTAAGTAATTTTATAATAATAATATTTCTTTAATTTTATTTAATTCAAAAATAATTTCTGGAGGCGTGTTTATTAAAAAAAAAAATATTTATAAATTTTATTTTGTTACTAATTATGGTGTTATTATGCTAGTATTACATTAATTCCTTCGCCTGATAGAGTGTTTTTTAAAGACTCACAATATTCGTCAAATCTACTTTTAAAATATTTTATGCTTTCTTCAATTATAACGGCATGATAACTATTTAAAATAACATCTGGTTCTCTATCTCGATTTACAAATAATGTATCTGTATTTTCAATTTCTTCATCTTCTGAATCAACATCGCTTTCAAAACAATATTGTTGTTTATATTCTTTATTTAAATCACTTTCACGCAGAGACATTTTTAACTTTGTTGCTTCAATTGTAATTTTGTCTATATTATTTAGTCTCAGTAAATCGCTTAGATATATTGTTTTAACTAATTGTCCACCAGTATCCATTATGGTTTTATTATCTTCTTCTATTTCTTCATTAGTCATTTCAGATTGATCATTAAATGATACTTGAAGTCTCCACCTAAATCCATCATTTTGTGTGGTGCTTTCATTCCAGTAAACTGAAGAATTTTTAGGAATTACAGCAAATTGTTTTAAACCATTACTTCTTTCTATATTAAATAAATTATCTGTATTACAAAGTTCTTTTATAAAATATATTGGGAAGGATGATTTGTTTAACATTAACGCTATTGTAGATACATTAAAAAGTGCCTTGTTGCTTTTATGGTATTCAATTACACCACCTGGAAATCTAACAAAACTTACTATTCCAATTACAGGTTTTCCGTAAAACTGATCAAACGATTTATTAACATCTACAATTTCGTCACTTTTATTTTCAAAAGAATTTACATTTCCTAAATAACACTTAACTATTTCATCAAAACCAATAACTTTACTTGTAAAATTTATTCCGAATGAAACAAGACTATTTATATTCTCTATAACTTCAAGTGTTTTATTTTCTATAGGATCTAATGTTTTAATGAATTCGTCATAATCAACATTTGCTGAGTCATAACCTTTATATGTTGTTGTTCTCCAATATAAACTCTCGGGAGAATGAGTTTTTGATGCTATAATTTGTCTATTTTCAAATGACATTACACTATTTAAGTTATAAGAAATTAAGAAATAAAAATAATTTTCAATTTTTTAAATTAAAGTTTTAAATTTAATATTTAGATATTAACTAATATTATTTTAATATAATAGATATGTCTACATTTCTAATAAAAGACTACGTTGTTAGTAGAAAAAGGATAGGTAAAGGGTCATTTTCTACCATTTATAAAGCTTTTAATACTAATGATAATAAAGAGTATGCTATTAAAGAAGTGATTATAGACAAAAAAAGTATTAAAAGTAATGTAAAGAGAGAATTTTTAGTTTTAAAAAAACTTAATCATCCTAATATAGTTAAACTTCACGACCTTATTATTGACACAAACTACAATAACATTTATTTTGTTTTTGACTATTTTAAGAATGGAGATTTGGCGCATTTTTTAGATAATAAACCTTTAAAAGAAAAATATTGTAAAAAATATTCAAAACAATTAGCAGATGGTTTGAAGTATCTTTTAGACAATAATATTCTTCATAGGGATTTAAAACCACAAAATATTCTTTTAACAGATGATTATAATATTAAAATTGCTGACTTTGGATTTGCTAGAAAAGTAGAAAAAAATATGTTGTTAAATACGTTGTGTGGTAGTCCAATGTATATGGCTCCTGAAATTATTAATAAACAAGACTATTCTATAAAATCTGATTTATGGTCAGTCGGTGTTATTATATATCAAATGGTTTATGGTAGAGTTCCTTTTGAAGTTTCAAATTTTGTTCAATTAATAAAGAAAATAAATAATGAAAAAATAAACTATGAACACGAAAAAATTAAAATTTCATCTACATGTGTAAATTTAATACAACATCTACTTCAAGTGAATGTTGAAGAACGAATATCTTGGGACAATTTTTTCTACCATCCATGGTTTACAGTAGATGAACTGTTAAATGAAGAAAATAATTTGCTAAACTTTAGCATATCAAATACTACATCAGTGCCAAAACTAAATAATTTTGACCATCATATAGAGGAAAATCAGTTTGCTTCTTTTATTCACAAAAGTATTAAATTAAAGGAGAGTAAAGATTTGACAAATGTAAAACAATCAAGAATAAGTAATAAAAGCGATGAAGTTAAAAATAAACCCATAGAAGAAGAAGATATTGAAATAAACTTTTTAGATTCATTAAATGATAGTTGTGACTACCAAAGTTGTAATAATAGCGATAAAGAAAATAACGAGGACTCGGACTCGGATGATGAAGACATCAATGAAGAGTTAAATAAAACTAAAATAATAAATGGTATTACAATAAGTCATAATTATAATACTCGTTATAAAAAGAGACTATTTAATGAAGCAAAAAGATCTGATAGTGAAGAAAATATGTTAGATTATATGTCTAACCATGTAGAAACAAAACCCATAAACATTCCTAATACACGTTCAACTAGAAATGGAAATATCAATTTTGAATATGAATTTATTGACAAACACAATCTCGAAGCTGTACCAAGAAGTGTTCCACTTAAACAAAAAACATTAACCGAAAGTTTTAAAGAATATTTGTTTTCATCACTAAAACAAAGTTATAAATATATAACAAATAATAAATCTATATGATTACCGAGGAGGTCTTTTACCCCAGAAATTGCTTGGTATCTCGGGAGGTATTGTATTATAATCAGGATAAGAACCATCTATTAAAATCTGTTCTTGACTTCTAACAGTAAGTTGCTCGTTATTGTAGAAAATAGAATCTAATCTTGGATTAAGGGAAGGTGGTGCTGGGTGTGTAAGTGTTCTAAAGGGAACACCTGCTCCAATCTTTATTGAAAAATACTTGTCATATCCTTCTTCACATATTTTTAAATGAATATGAGGTGGGACGTAAAGCGAGCCTAATGCTACATAGTAAGCAGATGGATAGAATAGTCTGATTTTGAAAACACCATTTTCAGCAGTTACGGCGCCAATATTCTTAGTATTTTGGAATGCCATTTCTGGTGATGGATATGGTAAACCACTTCCTGAGAATGAAACATTAAAATCAGGTGGGTTTGCTGCCCAATAAATTACTTTGGCAGTATTTTTGGAAATCTTGAGTTTTCCTGTAATTTCGATATTACCATCCCCTTTATTTTCAATTATTCCTTCACATAATTCCTTGCTGAAGAATTTACTTCTCCATCCTTCTTTTTCTAAATCCATAGTATTACTATTAAGCATATTCATTGAATTCATGTTTGTCTTCTTTGTAGAATTTAAATTTTTACCTGTTTCAATTGCCTCAACGTTAAGAATTTCTCCATCAATGTTTAAATCAACATTAACTTGACCGGTAGGATTATTCATTATATATTATTATATAATAAATTTATTCTAATAAATACTTAAAAAAAAAATTTAATTAAAAACACTTGGGTCACCTCCTGTCAACATTGTTCCTCCAAATGGAACCGCTTGACGACTTTCAACATTATAATTTTCTATAATTGGATAGTAATTGAATGAATCAAATGATGATGCGCAGGCGTTATCCTCTAATTCCATAGGTGGTTTCATAATAGGCGATAAATGCTCATTTTGTCCTTCAGTAACATATTCACGTCCCTGTCCATGACCATTAGGGTCAACATCAACAATTTCACATGTGTGTTGATTACATTTAACTCTAGTTTTTTCTGGAAGCATTGTTCCAATATGGTAAGGTTGAGCACAACGACCCATTCCATTTTTCATATAAACATAGTCCTGGTTTTTTTGAATAAGTTTTTCACCATTTCTCGATAAAAACATTCTGTAATCGTGGGTATTTTTTAATTTATTACCACCTTCAATATATTTATTCATTTCAAAATTTGGTCTGTAATCAGTAAAGATTCTTCCATCTGCCATTCTTGATGGTGAATTAAAAAATTTATTATTGCTTGAACGATAACAACTCATATACTATATAAAAATAAAAAAAAAATAGAAATATGTTTAGATAAACTTAATTATTTTTATTTGCTCTACAATTAGTTGAATTTGCCTTAGCACATTTTGGAAGATTATATGTAGAATTAAAACTATTATTATCATCTCTAAATATTAATCCTGCGTTTCTTTGTAGACAGATTCGTGTATCATAAGAGTTATTACTATTTTTACAAAAATCAGATGCTTTTTTATTAGCAGTGCTATAAACTTCAGATTGTGAGCGATAATCAGTAAATGATCTACCATCATGCATTAAATTGAAGAACTGAAATACCTCATTTTGATTACTACAGTTATTTGACATAATATATAATACTACAACAAAAAATTATAATTTAGTTAAGCTAAAATGTTCTTTAATTCTTTCAATTAATTCATCTTTTCTTCCTTTTATTTTTAATTTATTTTGTCTACATACTTCTTGAAGATCTTTTACACTCATACTATCTAATTTTTCGTAATCTATAGAATTACTATTATCATCTTCAGGTGTTTCTACATTATTACTTGTTTCTTCAACATTTAAATTTGAATCCATATCTTCATTAACAGCATTATCTAATTCTTCAATATTAATTGTTTCATGTTCTAAATTATCACTATTTAATTCATTAAAAGTTATTTCATTTGATTGATCTAATTCAACAACCGTTTCCATGGAAACGCCATCAACTAAATTTATCTCATTATTTTGAAATAATCCATCCTCATCTACAGAACTTTGTGGTAGTTCATCTGTCTGAGTATTATCTGAATTTACTAATGGATCCTCATTTACTACATTTTCAACTTGTTCTTCACTTACTAACTGTTCGTTAGATTCTTCATTTACAACAGATTCAACTTGGTGTACTTGATCTAATTGGTCAACTTGGTTTACTTGTTCATCGGTATACTGATATGCATCTAAATTTGAATACATATCATCCTCATTTACTAATGTATCAATATCGTTTTTAACCTCTTCTGGTATAGGTCCATCAAATTGCTCTAAGTTATTAAAAAAGTTTTCATTAGTTGTAACAAATTCCTTGAACTGATTTTCAATTTGAGTATTATTTTGTTCATCAGCATTTGTTGACCCTTGTTCTAAAGTCATGTTTGGATCCCCAGCATTTTCAAGTAAACTATTTTTTGTATTAGAAAGGTCGACTAAATTTGTTAAATCTCTAACCTTTCTATTTAGAACAAGAAGTTTGTTATCATATTCAATCTTAGTTTTATTTAATTTAAAAAGTAATATTACAACTAAAAAACTAACAGTAATTCCTGATATAATAAATAAATTATTATTCATTTTAAGAATAAAAAATAAATTAATTATCAATATTAAACGGATGCGTAGTGAATGCATTTTAAACAACCGTCGGAGCATATAGTTTCTTTAAAATATACTTAGGAAGTAAATGAACATGATACTTTAAAAGTAACTTATAAGGTTTATTAATAGTTACTTCTGTTATACCACAAGATTCCGATATGTCTTTTTTGGTAACACATATGTTTAAAAGAGTACATACAAGATAAATCGAACATGCTGCTATTGCTGGAGGTCCTGAATTATCTACAAAATTGTCATATTTATCTACATTTTCGCAAACGTAACGACAAATTTCTACAATATTTTCACCCAATCCTAATTTAGAACAGAATCTCTGTATAAAATCACACGAATTTGTTGATGGAGTACACACAAGTTGCGTATTTGAATTATTCATATTCATAATTTCATCAAATTTCTTACAACCTTTAGTCATGTGCTTAATATTTAATTTAAATATAAATGCGATTTCTTTGGCACTTCTTGGACACCCTTGAAGAATACATGCTTTGTAAATACACGAAGCAATAATACCATGCCTATTAGAACCCCTATTTATCTGAATTTCAGAAATTTTTTTGTACAAGTTTTTGGCTTCGTCAATAATACATAAAGGAATGCCATTATTAACAGCGCGTATCTGTATTGATTCAAACACATTATATAATGCGCGCTCTCTATAAGGCATCGCATTCCATAAATGATAATTCCTTATTTTTCTCATTTCAAAACTTTCTCCTGGTTTAAATCCTATAGTTGAACCTAATGATGATTGAGGTAATAGTTCGTTTGTAGGTAAGCCACATCTTGTAGGATCCGAATATTTACTATCTTCTGAACCATAAAATCTCCACTCGGCATGAGAATCAATTACAGTGTCATTTATAGAACCACATGATCTACAAATAACTTCACCATTTAAAACAACTATATCAAAACTATCACAATCACCACATCTATCATTAACTTCTAATGACTCTCGTCTATAATTATCCGGTTTAGGAACTTCTGGTTTAATTAATTCCTCAAACCCTCCTATTAAACTCTCGATATCTAATTCCATTTTTTAAAGGTATTTAAGAACTTTAATCTATATAAAGATTTATTGCGGTATTTTTAAGTTCAATTTTTTTATTTATTTTAATTTTAAAGAATATGATACTTGTAGAAATTCTACCAAACTTGTATTTAGGAGATATAGAAGGAGCAAAGTATAAGTCTCAACTAGGAATAGAATCCCAAATAAATTGTCAACGTGATTTACAAAATATAGGAACAAATACTGAATATGTGTTTGATATTAAAAAAAATATAGAGCAATATGAATTAGTTAAAATGTATCAATATCTTCTAGAATGTATTGTATTTATAAATAAAAACATTTTGAATGATAAACCTGTTTTAGTTTATTGTGAAAATGGAAATCAAAAGGCGTCAACTGTAGTAGCCGCATATTTAATTAAATATGGAAGAGTTGATGCTGATACCGCTGTTAAAATGCTAAGAACTAAAAATAAAACTAGTTTTTATCCTAATATTGATTTCTATAACTCTCTGAAAATGATGGAAAACGATATTTAATAACAACCTACACTTTATTTTTAAATTTGTAAAAAAAAAAAATTTTAATATAGTATATGTCACAAACCGGGTTAAGTGCAGTTAATATAGTTAAAAAATTATTAGGGCAAGAAACATTAGTAAAATCTAAAACAAATTTAGATGGAGGAGATATTGCCGAAATTGTAAATAGTAGTAAACCTAGTAAACATAATATCAAAAATGCCAGAAAGGTTGATAAATTAACAGAAGATTTGATAAAAACATGTAATAAAATACTATTAAAAAAGGAAAAAGATTGCCAGTGTTATGGTGAAGATGGTTACCCTATTCCTGATTCTGAGGACTGTATAAAAAAAGGAAAGAAAGGGTGCGACGCGTATAATAGTTGTAGACGAATTATGGGTCGTGGATTAAGTGGTGATGAACCAAAGTATCTTCCAGACGATTGGAATGATCCTCTTGTTGAAGGAACACATAATTGCTATATGTATTTTTTAGATGATCAAAAAGATACATTAAAGAAAAAATGTATGAAGATATGTAAAGAAAAAGGAACTTCCGATAAAGATTGTAAAACAAAAAAACAAGAGGACTGTAGTAATTTGAAACCTCAACCCGGTGACTACGCATATCTTCAAGGTAATTTTAAAGGTAATAGACGAGTATATTCATGTCCTGCTATGGTTGATAAGGTTCTCAAAGATAACTATAAAAAGGGAACAAAAAAATCAAATATAATTCATTGGGATAATTTAACTCACCATCAACAATTTCTTAAAAAATGTCCATCAAACTATTACAAAGGAGTTTTAGTTGTCCACCCTGGAAATACCTATCATTTTTATAGACAAGATAAAAGTGGTAGATTTTCTCATAAACAAGGAACACTACCAGTAGAAAATAAAGACGCTAAGAAAAAACCAATTTATGTTCCTCACTTGTCCCACATGGACTATTCAAATGGAAAAAGTGATGGAATAAACTATACCGATTTTTGTGGTTATATGTGTGTTCCTAAAAATGAACATATTAAAACACAAGCTAACTAAATTTTAATTATCTTTTCATTATCTACTTTTACTAATTTGTTAGCAAGTAAATTCCTTCCTTGCGAAGTATGGTCGAATGAACAATTGTGATTTTCCGGTAGTCTATGAGCACTACAAAAATATGAAGTTTCTGAACAAATACATGTAAACCCCAATAAACCTACCTTCTTATTACATACTTGACACCGTGGTTTCTTAATCTTTTTTTTATCATTTAAGGAATCACTCATGATTAGATACTATTTTATCTACAAAATAATTATATTCAATTTTTTAAAAAGATAACTATCTATTCAAATATTCTTGGTTGAAATGAGATGAATATATTAATTCTGCTGGAGATTTGTTGCGAATTGTTTTAACTAAATTCATTTTACCTATAACATGTATTGAAATAATCTCGGCTGCCAATTCATTTGGATGATAATTATTACCTCCGACATTTCCGAAAAAATCTACAAAATAATCAATATCATCTAATTTTTGTATATTTGGAAGAGGTGGTATTATAGGAATAGATCCGAGTTTTTCAACTTCTATACCCACAAGATTTACATGTGATATGTTTTTGGCAGTATCCTTATATGTTGATAATAATAGATATTCATTATCATTTTTGTCATCATAAAAACACCAATTTAAATCTACACCATCTGGATTATATCTATTAACATTTTTGAATTTTTTTGAATTTATGATTTTTTCATATTTTTTAAATTTCCATTTTTTATACAACCCATAAAAAAACTTAGGATCTCTTCTTTGCCATATATGAACTGTTTCGTGAACTATGATTGAACCAATATTCTCTATACACTTATCTAAATTATTGTTATTAAAAAAAGGTATTATCATATCAATAAACCTCTTGCTCAAAAAAATTGCCGATAAATTTGTATGAGGAAAATCCATCTCTACACCCTTTTTAAACTTAACAATTTCGATATTTTTTATAAGAAATTTATATTCAGATGGTATTTTGGTTTCAATACCTTCACACAACCAATTTACAATTTTCCGTTCATAATCAGTCCAATCATCTAATTTATTTATATAATGACTTGTTATATTATCATCATCTCCGATATTTCTTAAAAGTCTATCATGTTTGTTGTATTTATTAAATGTATCTATACTATATATTATTTCGGCACCTCTTTTTGAATCAACTAATACAAATGTTTTATTACTAAAACTTTCATAAAATTTATTAAAATTTAAATATACTAAGACGCACAATAGCAATATAAATACTAAAATTATTATTTTATCCATATTATATTATATGGAGAAATTACTTTTAACAATAGTTCTACTCATTTTTCTTAGTTTGTTATTTGCTCATATTTTATTTGTAAATAGTTTAAATAGAGAAAAAGACATAATTTTTTGATACTAAAGATAATAGTTTACTATTTCATAAATATTATTATAATTTCCAAAAATATTTTCAATTAAATTATTTTCTCTTAATACTAACATACTTGGATACGAATAGACATCATACTTCTGTATTATATCTTCAATATACAATACATTATTTTCACGCTTTACCTTCTTATCTTTATTAATAGATGTTATAGTAAAATTATCTAAATCAACTATTTTTAAAATAGAATTACTTTTTTCTTTATTCCATAAATTAATTAAATCAATGGTTAACTTATTTACAAATTTATTGTTGGTTATTAAAATTATTTCATTTCTAGAAATTATTCCGGTTGTTAAAGTCATAATAAATTAAATTAATCTAAAATATTTATATTGATATTATCAACATTAATTAAATTTTTACTTATAGTTATATAAAGAGCACCATTTTTATTTTTAGCTATTATATTACTACAATCTATTATTGAAGCGTCTGGGACAGGTAATTTAATCTGTAACTCTTTATTTTCAATAAATGAAAATCCATCGGTTAAAGGTTCAGTTTTTGCCACTACATTTAAAACACTTTCGTTTTTTAAATATTTTATTTCACAATCTTCCTTTCTTACTCTAGGTAATTCAACTACAAAATATATATTATTGTCGTCTTCATTTCTATAACTTATTAGTTCTCTTGCCTTGGGTCTAACATCATCGTATACTTTTTCCTCATATTCCTTCATTTTGTCTGAAAATTCTTTAACTATAGGTGAAGCAGTATCTATAAAAGATCCAACTAAATTAATTCCTAATGAAGCAAGATTATTTATGCCATCAATATTTGGTGTCGATTTTTTATTTTTAGTTGACATATTATATTCATAATTATATTTATTATATTTTAAGTGATTTTCTTCCTTTACAATAATAGTATCATCAATAAGTATTGGAGTATTTGTGTTATAATTTAAATCTATAAGATTATTACATGACTGCGGATAATAAAGGTCTCCAAAATCATTTAAACTCATAATATAATCTAAAATAAAATATTTTTATACCAAAAAATTAAGTGTATCTAACTTGGGCCATACCATTTGTTATTGTAAGTATATTGTAATTAACCGCATAAATATATAAATCCTTACCAGATATTAAACTTTGGTTATTGTTAGCAAATTTAATTTTTAAATTCTTATCATATAATTTAGAAAAATTACATGTTCCTGAAGGTTCGCCATCTAATGGATTTAACGCAAATGAATAAACACCTATTCTATCGAGTAATGGTATTGCCTTAAAAGAATTATACGGTATTACTCGGGTATAATATGTCATAGGCATTTCTATTTCTCTTGTCACTCCTTCTAATTGAATTTCTACTTTTCCACTTTTACCATCAGTCCCGTAAAGTGATGATTCTGTTAAAGATGTAAAATAACAAGGACCTACTCCTTTATTACTTCCTTGCGTTCCTTGATTATTAATAACCCAAGCAATATATTTGACTGGATGACTGAAATTCAATTCAAGGTTCATTTGTGATAGTTCTGTTGATGAGTCATTTGATGTTGTTACTGTTTCCTTTGACTGGTTATTTAATTGATGTTGTTCTATAATATACTCGTGATTTGACTGTGCGAATCTTGTTTTTTCATTTTTATCTAAAAAGTAAAACTCTCCATATAATTTTGGCGTCATTGAAATAGATGATATGTTTGTTGAATCACCAATTACTTTATCACTACTAGCAAAATCAAAAAATAAGTCTACCTGGTGTTTAAATAAAGATACAAGAGGTAAAAACATCCCTTCACTATTATTAAACCAAAATCTAAGAGGTATATAAAATCGTTTTGTATAAGTTCCAGTTGAAACGGTTTGCCCATTGTGTGCGCCTCCAAAAGTGAGAGCATAATTCCCTCTCATTTTATTAACAGGAGTTATATTTTCAAATGATTGACTATCGGCATCTTGTCTATTAATATTTGAGTATAATCCTCCATAGGTTGAATCAGAAATATTTTGAGTATTTTGATGACAATTTCCTTCAAGTTCATCAAGTATTTGATAAAATCTACCATATTGGGTGTCAATTGTGTCGCTTCCTATTTTACATACGACCTTTTCAAGAAGAGAATTAGAAAAATTAGATACTGTGTAAGTTTCAGAAGAACATGTTGCTGTAACTTCTATTTCAAGAAAAACCTTACCTAATAAATCACCTTCATTTCTAACAATTGCTCGTAAGTCTTTTGATCCAAATCCAGGACTTGACTCTCCCATAAAAAAAATGCGTTTCACTTCTTTTGAGAAGTTGGTGTGCCTTTTATAAACAGTTTTAAAAAATGTAATTTGTGGATTCGCAGTTAGATGAAAATCCTGCGGTCCTATAGCGGAAATTTGTATTAATCCTGCTCCCATATATATTATATACTAAATTATTTAATCTATAAGTATGTATTAAAGATAAACGAATTTTAAATTTATTTCGTTATTTTTTTGTGAAATATATGAATTAATACCTAAGTAAACTCCATTTAAATATAAACTATTATTTGAATGAGAATGTCCACAAATCCAATTTTTTACAGGGAATTTAATTAAATTGTCTAAATTACTATAATATCTCTCCGACTTGGTTCTATCAGTATTATAAATATGTTTATACTTATCATCAATAAGTAAATGCGTGGGAAGGTAATGAGTTAAAATAGTAACATTGTGCTCTTTTATATAATTAAGTTCATTAAATTTCTTACATATGTTAATAAAATTATGTAAATAAATTTGGGATTCTTTATGCTCATTAGTGACAAATTTATACATCTGTGTATAATTATCTTTTTTTAAAATAGAATTTATTTGATCACTCCATAATGTTGAACCAATAAGTATTTTATTGTTTAAGAGTTGAATATGGGAATTATTTAAATAGTGAATAGATGAATTATTTGAAATGTTCTTAGCAATATCAATTGATGTTGATATTCTATCTTCAATTTTCCCTTTCAATAATTCAACTTTTAAACCTTTCACATAATACTCATGATTACCTGCTACAAAATAAACATTATCAAAAATACCACCACAATATCCTAAAAAATGTGAAAAATTATCGAAGTAAGGATTGCTCAAATCACCTAAAATAGCAATTCCATGAATATTTTCTTCCTTAATTAATTGTAATTGGGTTTCATTTATTTTTGGGTAATCAGTTCCCCATCGTATATGTTCTAAATGAAGGTCAGATACATATGCTAATTTGGTGCTGAGACTTCTTATATAATTACTTAAATTTTTACTTATTAAACTTTTAAAAATCATATATTATTTAAAATTATCTTACATAAAAAATTAATAATGGAACAGTTAGATTATTTGAAAATTGCCTCTGGTATACATGATAGTGTTAAAAATTCAATTTTAAATGAGATAGAAACAAATTCAACTACTAGTTTACTACAATTAAGAAACTTTATTCAATCAAAAATTTTAAATGAATTAACTAAGTTAGAAAACGTAATTGTAAAGGGGTTAGCGTTTCCAATAGGACTAAGTGGCGACTCTATAGTTGCCCATTACACTCCAATAAATACTTCATATAATTTAAAAGAAACCTTACCATATTATTTAAATCCAGATACTGGAATAGATAAATTTAAAATTTTAAAAATAGATTATGGTATACATCTCGAAGGACATATTATTGACAAAGCATTTAGTATTAATATAAAATCTAGAGATTTAGAATTATTGCTTATTTCCGCAAGTAAAGAAGCAGTAGATTGTTTAAAGAAAAATATAGGGGTAGATGCGCGTTTAAATGAATTAGCCTCGACTGCGTGTGAAATTGTCAAGTCATATGAATTTAACGAAACCCCCTTAAAAATTGTTGATAATGTTTATTCTCATAATATATTACCTTGGAAAATACATGGAGATAAGTTTATAAAACCCGATTTTAAAAATTATAATGAAGATTTAAAGGTTGAATGTGGTGAACAATACGCAATTGAAATATACACCTCAAATGGTGATGGAACAGCACAATTAGTTAAATCACCAATAACACATTCTCATTATCGTCTTAAAAGTGAAAAATCCCCAATACTGCCTGATAAAGAATTAAATGATTTAGTTGATGTTACAAAGAAACATTTTCGTTCACTTCCCTTCTGTCCGAATATGATAAATATATTCAATTTAAAAATAAACAAAAAAAAACCATCACATCAAAAGATAATTACCTTATGTCAAACACTTCAAACCTATAATATTGTTGAGTCTTACCCTCCTATTATAGAATTAGATAGTAACTGTTCAGTAGCGCAGATTGAAGACAATGTTTATATTGAAAGTAATGAATCTAAAATATATCTTTAATAGTTTAAAATTCTCGATTAAAATTCTCGATATCCGCCGATTTTTGGCCTCCATTAAAAAAATAGAAATTTGGATATATATATAGTCTCCTTATAATTTTATATTTTAATAGATAATTATAAACACCATAAATGTTATGATTTGTAATATAGGAATACAGTCTTAGAAAATAGACTTAATTTTGGAATATTTCATAGAATTGATTATTATTATTTAATTTTTAAAAAACTTTTTAAAAATATATGTCTCTCTCTCTCTCTAAAAAAATATACTTTTTTTAAGGTAAAAAAAAAAAAAGTATATTTTTTGATTTTATGGTCTGGTGTTCTTATATCGTGAAAATTAAAAAGGACAGAAACATGACCATAAATGAAGAGGAAGTGAAAAAAGTATATTTTGTAATTTATGGTGTCATTTTCTTATCCGAAAAAAACGGAGGAAATCGCAAAATGAAATCATAATTGTTTAGAATATACTTTTTTTTTGAAAAGTATACTTTTTTTTTGAAAAAAGTATATCGAGAAAATTAAATTTGAGACCATAAAAATAGTAACAATGACAATATAAGAAATTTACACCATAAATAAGTTTAATATTAACGATACGAAGAGATAAAAATATACTTTTTTTGAGAGATTTTGATAAGAAAATATGGTAACAACTCATGAAAAAATACTAAAAACTAAAACAATTATGGTTTCAAAAAAAAAAGTATATTCGAAATGACCACAAATGACCACAAAACACCAACTTTTGACCACAAATTGGGGTAAAAAAAAAGTATATTTTTGCCCAAAAGAAAAAGGTCTCAAAAATGAAAATTCTCAAAAAACGCGGTATAAGGAATGAGACCATAACTACTTTTTTGACCACAAACTTTTTTAGTATATCGAGAATATTAAAAAAATATCGAGAAAATTAAACAAAATTAGCTATTTTTGC
>MDTB01178694.1_pt1 | contig 14919 bp, 14 predicted proteins | sample 811161 | NCBI WGS metagenome assembly MDTB01 (sample SAMN05326650, study PRJNA326480) | marine metagenome | isolation source: seawater | place: Mediterranean Sea | collected 2009
TTTCAAATTTAGATGAAAAGGAGCGGGTTCAGATAATTTTAGTCGCCATAAAAGTGTCTCACTATGTTGAAAATAAAGATTTGATGAGGATTCTTGAAGGTTTAAAAACAAGTGATCCAAACTTAAAAATAAGAGAAGCTGCACGATCAGAATTAGAAAAATTCACTACTATAAATTAATATGTCTGAAAAAGTTAAAACCAAAGCAAGAATAAGACCTCCAGCTGCGCTTGGTAAGGTCCAAGAAGAAATCTCAGCACCTAGAAGAAGTATCATTTCATGGATTGCGGTAGGCTGGTTAGCGTTCGTAGCGGCTACAGGTGGTTTTTTTACCATGATGTTGAGATTTTTTTTCCCAAATGTCCTTTTTGAGCCAGTGCAAACTTTTCGTGCCGGTTTTCCAGATGATTATTCTGTAGGAGAAGTTGATTTGAGATGGAAAGAAAAATTTGGTGTTTGGATGGTTAGAAATGATGATGGTATTTATGCCTTATCTACTGTATGTACTCATCTTGGTTGCACACCTAATTGGCAACCATCTGGACAAAAGTTTAAGTGCCCATGCCATGGAAGCGGTTTTAGAATTACAGGTGTTCATTTTGAGGGACCAGCCCCAAGACCACTTGAGAGATACAAAATAACGCTTGCAGATAATGGTGAAATCATCGTTGACAAAACACAAAAATATCAAGAAGAAAAAGGCCAATGGGTCGACCCTGAAGCTTTTTTGAAAGTTTAAATTCTATGTCAGAAAAAAAATCTATTTTAGAAAAGATTAGCGAAGGTCAAGTATGGAAATCTATTTTTCGAGGCGGCGGTGTACCTACTACTCGAAGACAAAGAATGATGGTTGTTCTAAACTCTGTATTTTTACACCTTCACCCTGTAAGACTCCCCAAGCATGCTGTTAAGTTAAAGTTCACTTGGTGTATGGGTGGCCTGTCTTTTTTTCTTTTTCTTATTTTGACTATCTCAGGCATACTTCTGATGTTTTATTACAGGCCTACCATTGAGTATGCTTACACAGATATCATCGATTTAACTGAACAAGTTCCTTTTGGTATTATGCGAGAGATTCATCGCTGGGGAGCTCATGCTATGGTAATTGCTGTCTGGCTACACATGTTCCGTGTATTTATGACAGGCTCATACAAGCCGCCAAGAGAATTCAATTGGTCAATTGGTGTTATCTTATTGATTCTAACATTGCTTCTTAGTTTTACGGGATATTTACTTCCTTGGGACCAGTTAGCAATATGGGCAATTGCTGTAGGATCAAATATGGCTGGCGCTACACCCTTTCTAGGTTCAGAAGGACCAGGGGCTTCCCTTCTTGCCATAGGTGACGTTAATTTTATTACTAAAGCTAGTGATGCAAGGTTTGGTTTAATCGGAGGTAGGTTTTTAGGTGAGGCAACTCTACTAAGATTTTATGTTTTGCACTGCATTGGACTGCCATTTATTATAATGATTTTTATGGCAGTGCATTTTTGGAGAATCAGAAAGGATGGTGGTATCTCAACACCAGTTTAATTTATGGAGGGCTTCAAATCACTAATTAATTATATTTCCAATCCAACTATATTGTTCACTGCAATTTTAGTGGGCTTTCCTTTTGTTTTTCCACCAAATGACTGGTTTTATAATGTTAATAAAAAGTTAAAAATTGACCAGCTTTGGACCAAAAAAGGCCTTTTTGCTATGATGGCTGTCACAATAATATTCTTTATTTTTGGCTTAGGCGATAGCGATTTTAGATCGATTGTTTTAAAACCAGATAATGTTCCAATATCTGGAATGATAGTCCTTTTAATATTTTTTACTTGGTTGAGTATGAGTCAAGCTTATGAGAATGATAAACTTATGGATGAGGGTAAGCCTGTCGATGAGTATTATGAGGCGCCAAATGATAAAGTGCTCGTATGGCCTGATTTGGTTTATGTTGAATTGATATCTTTAGTCTTATTTTCTGCATTCATGTTGATATGGTCTATTGGATTGCCCGCACCTATTGAGCAACCTGCGAATCCATCTGAATCACCTAATCCAGCTAAAGCTCCCTGGTACTTTTTAGGACTCCAAGAAATACTTGTTTATTATGACCCGTGGTATGCTGGTGTAGTTTTACCTTCCTTGATTATAGTTGGCTTAATGGCTATTCCTTATATTGATAGGGACCCTAATGGTTCAGGTTTTTACAGTTATAAGAATAGAAAGCTTTCTGCGTCAATTTATCTGTTTGGATGGCTAGTACTTTGGAATGTTCTAATCGTAATTGGGACATTTTTAAGGGGTCCTAATTGGGGCTTTTTTGGACCCTTTGAATATTGGGACTCGCACAGACTCGAAGCATTAACAAACGTGAATTTATCAGAATTATTTTATGTAAAATTACTTGCAACAGGCTTACCGGAAAATATTGTCATAAGAGAGGCCCCTGGTTTGTTTATTATGTTCATAATTTTAGGCATATTGCCAGTATTATTGGCAAAAACTTTATTAAAAAAATTCTATGATGAACTAGGATATTCACGCTACGCAATTTTTGTTTCATTGATGATCTTAGGAATATTATTACCAGTTAAGATGTACCTAAGATGGTTTTTTAATTTGAAATATGTAATCTCAATGCCCGAATATTTCTTTAATTTTTAATGAGTTAATTTTAATGGTTTCAGATCAACAAGAACGTTATTATAACATTTTCAAATTAAATAAATGGTTTGCCATATCTAGCATTCTATTTACTGGTTTTTGGGTTTTAACTTTTGCGGATGATTACAATAGGCCCTGGAAAAAATACCAAATCGAATTTCGTAAAATGGAAATTGAAAAAGTACGAAGCGAGATATCAACTAAGCAAGAAGCTTTGGAAGGTAATGAAGATTATCAGCTCTTATTAGCACAGCTAGATTTAAAACAAGCTGAATTTAATAATCAACAAGGAAGAATTAACGAAGTAAATCAAGAATTAGAACGTATTGAAGGAGCATTTTATTCCTCAAATCAAAATTATCAATTTTCAAAAGCTGACTTTGACGCAGTTAAATACCAATTAGAAGATTACAAATTCAAAAATATTAACACCAAAGCTCTTCAAAAACAGTTTGACAAGCTTGAAATCAAAACCAAGAAAGCATTTTTGATTTTTGAAAGTTACCAGCTAAAAGTTGATAGCCTTGAAGCAATTATTCGAACCCTTAATTCATCAATCAAGGAGACAAATGACGATTTATTTACCTTAACTAAAGATAGAGATCTCCTAGAACGCCAGTTGTCAAAACTAGACCCTGAAGCCATGTCTCTATCAAATAAAGTTGCGAATATTGTTAGAGATCTACCTGTTATTGACTTTATTGACCCCTACTATGAGGTGAAGCAAGTAGTGGTAAATGATCTAAAAGAAGATCTTGTTTACATGGGAATGCCTAAAGTTGATAGATGTATGACCTGCCATGTTGGTATCAACAAAGCTGGCTTTGAAGATGCGCCACAGCCCTACACAACGCATCCACGTTTGGATGAGTTTGCTGGAGGCAGTTCTCCCCATCCAATGAGTGAATATGGTTGTACAAGTTGCCATGGTGGAAGAGGAAGGGGAACAGACTTTATTTCATCCGGTCACATGCCGAGAAATGAAAAACAAAAAAAGGAATGGAAGAAGAAATATAATTGGGATTATCTGCATTATTGGGAGAATAAAATGTTGCCTGTTCAGTATACAGAAGCAGGTTGTTTCAAATGTCATGGTGATAACATGCCTGTTAAAGGCGCTCCCGTATTGAGTCTTGGAATGTCTACATTCGAGAAAGCAGGATGTTATTCTTGTCATCAAATGGACAGATGGGCAGACGCTCCAAAGCCAGGACCTAGTTTATATAAAATGGCTTCTAAAACCGATCGTGATTGGACATACCGCTGGATCATGGAGCCAAGAGCATTTAGGCACAATACCTGGATGCCACACTTCTTTAAAAAAGGAAATAATAGTAGCCCTCAAGACATTTTGAGGTCTGAGCAAGAATCTCTTGCTATGATCGAATATTTATATGAAAAATCAGAAGATTATGAACAGGTTGATAAACCCTATATCGGTGATTCTGAAAATGGTGAGCTTTTAGTTTCTTCCTATGGATGCATGGGCTGTCACCAAATACAACCAGAGGAAGATCCTGACTACATACCCTCCATGCAGAATATTCGATTAGAGCAAGGGCCAAACTTGATAGGACTGGGTTCTAAGACCAATGAAAAATGGTTATTCAATTGGCTCAAGAATCCCTACAGCTATCATCCTGGGACTAAAATGCCAAATATGAGATTATCAGATGAGGAAGCAAGCGATATTGTTGCTTATTTAATTCAAGGAAAGACTACAGAGTTCGATGAAACTCCTGTTCCTGGTGTAGATCAAAAAATTCTTAACGAGATTACAAGCGACTTTTTATCACAGTTAAATTCTACTTCACAAGTAGCTCAAAAGTTAGAGTCAATGTCTGTCGAAGAAAAACTATCATATTCAGGTAAGAATCTGATCGGTCATTATGGTTGCTATTCATGCCACAATATTCAAGGTTTTGAAGAAGCAAAACCAATAGGAATTGCACTTAACCATGAAGGAAGTAAACTTATTTCAAAACTTGACTTTGGATTTTGGCATGATGAAATACCACACACCAAATGGGATTGGTTTTACAACAAGATAAATGAACCTGAAAAGTTTGATTTAATTCCTAATGATGATGGCAGTGTTTCAGTAAAAGAATTAAAACCGCTAGAGAAATCTAGGATGCCATGGTACGGCCTTGAGGATAAAGAAATTACATCACTAGTTACGTTGATTATGGGTCTAGTCAAAGACGAAATACCTCCAACAAAACTTCCCGAAAAGACTCCCCAATACTTAGCCGTAACTAAAGGCGAACAATTCATTCACACCAACAATTGTTTAGGTTGTCATAAATTAGATGATGAGGGTGGAGCTATTTGGCCAGCTACTGCAGATTGGTTAAGAGAGGTTGCTGATAATACCAATGCTGAAGACATGAGCCTAGTGCAAAGCTTTAGTCCCCCATTGCTAAATACTCAGGGTAGAAAAACACAGCCACAATGGCTATTGAAGTGGTTTAAAAATGTTTCTATGATTAGACCTCATCTACAGGTTCGGATGCCTAGTTTTGATTATACTGATGAAGAATGGAATGATCTGATTTCATATTTTCAGCAAAAAGACAATCTTGACCTTATATATGAAGATCCTCATGATTTTACCTTAAACTCGTCGTCATTCAAAGCTGGAGAAAGAATAGCTGAAATGGGTGCATGCATTAATTGTCATTTTTATGGGCAAGAAAAGCCCAAACAAGACGCTTTAACTTGGGCACCAAATTTAGTCTTAACCAAAGAACGTTTGAGGCCAGAGTGGCTAGTTGAATGGTTCATAAATCCTCAGGATGTAATGCCTGGAACTAAGATGCCTGCTCCCTATATACCTACCGAAGAACCTCAAAATTCTATTCGAGAGGTATGGGGTAGTGATGTAGCTCAGATTAGTAGAGACAGCACTAAACTATATAAATCATTAATTGATTGGATGTGGGGCATGGAAGGTCGCAAGGATGTGTCAAGTATTGTTAGAAGGCACTTGAATTCACAGGGTTATGGTTTTATCATTGAAGAAGAGGATGATTGGGGAGATGAATGGTAAAGAAAGAATTACTTTACTTGCGAGATAGTTGTTTTAAGTTAATTAATTTTCCTAATTTAGAAATTGTTATATAAGATTTTTTTTAAAGGAGTTATATAAAATGAACAAATTACTAAGTTCTATTACATTAAGTTTTATAGTGACCGGGGGTTTGATAGCAGGTGAAATTACAGGCGTTGTAAAATATATAGGTAAACCACCAAAAGCTAAAAGACTAAGAATGGATGCTGACCCTGTCTGCGCTGCATCACATCAAGAAGCTGCAAAAGCTGAAACTTTCATTGTTGATGCAAATGGAAATCTCGCAAATGTTATTATTTATCTTAAGGGTGTAAAGTATTCTGGTAAAACTCCAATGGAGCCAGTAGAGCTTGACCAGGCTGGTTGCGTATATTCTCCTCACGTTATGGGTGTGATGGCTGGTCAACCAGTAAAAATTTTAAATAGCGATGCAACTATGCATAATATACATGGTCTACCAAAAGTAAATAGAGAATTCAACTTTGGTATGCCCAAAACGCTGAAAGAAAAGACCATTTCTTTTGATAAATCTGAAGATGTTTTCGTTGTAAAATGCGATGTTCATCCTTGGATGAAAAGTTTTACTCAAGTCTTTGATCATCCATATTTTGCTGTTACAGGTACTAATGGAAAATTTTCTATTCCAAATGTACCCGACGGAACTTATGAAGCCATAGCATGGCAAGAAAGGTTCGGAAGTAAGAGAACTCTATCGCAACAAGTGACAGTCAAGGGTGGATCAGCAACTCTTAATTTTAATTTCGAACGTCCTAAAAAGAAATAAGTTCATACGTCCTAACTAAAAAACAGATATATAAATGAGTGATAATCACACAAAAGAAACTTTTTTTACAAAGTACATCTGGTCGATTGATCATAAGGTAATCGGCATTCAGTATGGCATTACTGCCCTTCTTTGGCTATTGGTAGGTTTTGGCCTAATGATGGTGATGAGGTATCAGCTTGCTTACCCAGATACCCAAATTCCCTTTATTGGTTGGATTTTTGGAGAAGATAAGTTGCTTTTACCTGAAAAATACAATTCTTTGGGCGCAATGCATGGAACCATAATGATCTTTTTAGGTGTAGTGCCCTTGGCATTTGGTGCTTTTGGTAACTATTTAGTTCCACTTCAAATTGGTGCTATAGATATGGCCTTTCCAAGATTGAATGCGGCATCTTATTGGACATACTTTTTAGGTTCAATTATAATGGTAGTCGGGTTTTTCGTACCTGGCGGTGCAGCAAACTCTGGATGGACTTCATATCCTCCTTTAGCTGATGTTGCAACTGCAGGTCAGACTGTCTGGTTGCTGGGTATGGTAATGTTAATTACTTCATCCTTATTGGGTTCGGTAAACATAATGGTCACAGTAATTCAATTAAGAGCTGAAGGTATGACTTGGTTCAGATTGCCAATTTTTGTTTGGACGCAGTTCATAACTGCTTTTTTGTTATTGCTTGCATTTCCTCCGCTCGAAGCTGCAGGTATACTTCAATTGATGGATCGCTTAGCTGGTACTAGTTTTTTTCTTCCAACAGGTCTAGTGGTATCTGGTGAGGTCCTAACCAATGCTGGGGGTGGTAGTCCTTTGCTATGGCAGCATCTTTTTTGGTTCCTAGCTCATCCTGAAGTATATGTTTTAATTCTTCCCGCATTTGGAATCATATCTGAAATAATAGCTAACAATACTAGAAAGCCTCTGAGTGGATATAAATCTTTAGTGTACGCGATGACTTTCCTCGGCTTTATGTCGTTTGTTGTTTGGGCTCATCACATGTATTTAACAGGTATGGGAACAACTATGGGCGCATTTTTTCAAACAACAACGATGATCATATCTATTCCATCGGTAGTAATTCTAACGGCATTGCTCCTGTCATTGTGGGGAGGTTCGATTCGCTTTAATACACCCATGTTATTTGCGCTTGCTTTTTTACCCATGTTTGGAATAGGTGGTTTAACAGGTTTGCCTCTTGGTTTGGCTGCTGCAGATATTCATCTTCATGACACCTATTATGTAATTGGGCATTTTCATTATGTTGTTGCGCCTGGAACTCTTTTTGCTTTATTTGCTGGAGTTTATTTTTGGTTTCCTAAGGTGACCGGTAAAAGCTTGAACGAATCTTTAGGTAAATTACATTTTTATTTCTCCTTTATTTTTATGAATGGGGTATTTATGCCAATGTTCATTCAAGGTCTAGCCGGTGTATCAAGAAGACTCGCTGATGGCGGTCAAGCTTATGCGCACGCTGCTGATGTCATTTATTTAAATGAAATCATGTCTTGGTCCGCATGGTTATTAGGCATGGCTCAACTATTTTTTATCTCAAATGTAGTCTTAACATTATTTAAAGCGAGAACTGGCGAGATTAACCCATGGAGCGCTACAACTATTGATTGGACAGAAACTTCATCACCTCCATTGGGTCACGGTAATTTTGAAAAAGTGCCGGTTGTATACAGAGGTCCGTACGAATACAGCGTACCTGGTTCCAAGATAGATTTTACCCCCCAAACTGAGAAAGGTTGAGGATGGAAATTCCTTACGGAGTAAAAGAGCGTCCTGACACAGGCTTAAACAACGCAAAATTAGGAATTTGGTTGTTTCTTGCATCGGAAGTAATGCTATTTGGAGGTCTTTTTTCTGCCTATATTTTTTTAAGAACTGGTGTTGATGATTGGCCAATGGGATCTAAATATCTTGATGTAAAAATGGCTACACTAAATACTCTTTTCCTGATTACTTCCTCTGTTACCATGGTGATGAGTTGGGCTTCTTTAAAACTTAATGATTTTAAAAAATTTAAATTATATGCTGGATCTACATTGCTTTTAGCTTGTGGGTTCCTCGTCATCAAGTATTTTGAATATTCATCAAAATTTAGCCATTCTTATTACCCCAGCACTGATAACTTTTTGGGCATCTATTTTACAATGACTGGTCTTCATGTCATTCATGTTATTGGAGGAATAGCGGTGATTGCGTTTCTTTTATTTCCGGGTGCCAAAATGTGGGAAACTGACCCTGAGAGGTTTACCAGCAGAATAGAAGTAACAGGCCTTTACTGGCATTTTGTAGACTTGGTTTGGATTTTTTTATTTCCAGTATTGTATTTGCTATAGATAAATGAGTACGCCATGAAACCCGAAGAAGTAAAACATCACGTCAAAATTTATCTTAATGTTTTTGTAGCATTGCTTTTTTTAACAGTTGTAACAGTAGGTATATCTTATATAGATATAGGTGTCGGTCCTGGTATAGCCCTAGGTCTATTAGTAGCCAGCGTCAAAGGTTCGCTTGTTGCTTGTTACTTTATGCATCTATTAGATGAAAAAAAGACAATATTGTGGACTCTATTTGCTACAGTCATTTCTTTTATGATATTGATATTTGTTCCTTTAAGTTCAATGATTTCTAATGCAGGCTATTGATCTATGTCATTAAAATCCTTTCACATTTTTTTTATCATAATTTGTGCATTACTCATGATCTTTGTTAGCAACTGGGCATTGAGCGAATCAATTCCTATTTTGATTGGCTCAGTGGTTTCTTTTTTTGTACTTATTTACTATGGTTATACCACCTTTCAAAAACTTAAGGCTTTACCTAAATGAAGTTTCGCTTGATAATATCCATTCTAGTTTTAACCATGATTTACCCTGAAACTTTGCAAGCCTGCGCTACATGCTTTGGTGATCCCGATGCATTGGCTACAAAAGGAATGAACAAAGCTATTGCTGCCATGTTGGGTGTGACTGGCGGTGTCCTAGGTGGCTTTGGCTCATTAATATTTGTTTTAAGAAAGCGAGCTATAAATTATTCTGATAAAATTCAATCTAATCAAATAAAAGAAGAAGAATAGCCTTATATGCTAGAAATTTTAAGAAAGCTTGGTCTCCCATCAGTATCCGCCTCTACACAAGGGCCAGCTATTGATAATATCATTTCAATGGTTCATTGGTTAATGCTTGTCCTGTTTGTAGGATGGGGAATTTTCTTTATTTATACACTTCTCAGATTTAGGGAGTCAAAGAATCCAAAAGCTGAATATGGAGGTATAAAAAATCACTATTCATCTTATGCTGAAGCAGGGGTCGCATTAATCGAGATTGCGCTTTTATTCGGTTTTGCCTTCCCCATTTGGGCTAGCAGGATAAATGATGTTCCTCAAGGCCCAGATACTGTACAAATTAGAGTCATTGGTCAACAATTCGCTTGGAACATTCATTACCCAGGTGACGATGGATTTTTTGGAAAAACAGATGTTAATTTGGTCAACGAGCAAGACAATCCTATCGGTATAGATCGATCAGATAATTTTGCCAAGGATGACATTTGGACCATCAACCAATTGCACATCCCTGTTAATACTCCTGTAAATATCCTTCTTTCAACAAAGGATGTAATTCATAATTTTAAATTGCCTGAACTGCGAGTTTCTCAAGATGCAATATCAGGAATGCAAATCCCTGTCTGGTTTGAAGCTACAATGACCAGCGAAGAATTTCTTGAGCAAAGCGTTGGAACTGGTAGAGAAGGTAAAGGATTTCAAATTGCATGCGCGCAATTATGTGGTCTAGGACATTCTAAAATGGTTGGATATATGACTGTTCACGATGATGTAGGTTATGCTAATTGGCTTGAAGAGCAAAAAGAATATTTGCTTGAAGAAGAAGAAGATGACTGGGGTGATGACGAATGGTAGTCTTCGCTATTAATTAAACCCGCTCTTTCTTTTGCCATTATTATATTTTTTATTATGATTTTGATAAGTACTTCATTCTTAAGAAAATTCTCTAAAATTGTTGTTTTGTGTACACTATTTTTAATTTTTTTAGGAGCTTTGATAAAAAGCCATGAAGTTGGCTTGTCCGTTCCTGATTGGCCTTCAAGTTATGGATATAATATGTTCACATTTCCTATCTCACAATGGGTTGGAGGCATTTTCTATGAACATGGCCATCGATTATTTGCAACTTTAGTAGGTTTTCTAACTTTATCTCAATCATTGCTCATAGCATTCTCCAGTCAACCTCTTTGGTTAAAAAAAACAGCTTTTTTGGCACTTTTTCTTGTAATTCTTCAAGGTATGCTTGGTGGTATTACTGTACTTTTTTATCTTCCTCCCTTAGTTTCTATGGCACATGGAGTTTTGGCACAAACTTTTTTTGTTATAACTATATTTATAGCTTATTCATTATCCAATGCGCGCTCTAATAAAAATGATAAAAAATATAGTAAAGAATTAAAAAATAATGCTCTCTTATTTTGCGGTTTAATCTATGCTCAACTTATTCTCGGTGCGCTGATGAGACATACTGCTTCTGGTCTAGCGATTCCAGATTTTCCAACCGTGGGGGGTCAATGGTTGCCAACTTTTTCGGATGAGATGATGAATAATATTAATGTTATACTATTTGAAAATGATCTAGATCTTGTTGTTCGAGCACAATCTTTGATTCATTTTTTGCATAGGTTGGGAGCAGTTGTTGTATCATCATTTCTGATATATTTTTTTGTATATTATAGAAGTTATTTTAATCATGATAGGCTGAGTTCAAAAATTTTTAATTTGATTATATTTGTTATAGTAATTCAAGTTGTACTGGGTGTTTCAACCGTTATGTCACAAAAAGCACCGTTTATTGCAAGTTTTCATGTTGTAACTGGAGCTGCATTACTTGGACTAAGTGTTCTATTGTATTTGAATTTAATACCTAACGAATTAAGACGCAGAGCGTTATGAGGTTAAGTAAACCCCCTGCCATTTCTTTATCTAGCAAAATTGCCGAATTAAGTAAACTAAATATTTTATCACTTGTTCTAGTAGCGACTTTTTTGGGTTTTTATTTAGGCAGTAATGGCGAAATGGAATATAACAAGCTATTGATAACTTTATTAGGAACAGCGCTCACCGCAGCAGGCTCAGGTTCTCTTAATCACTATCTGGAAAGAGATGCTGATAAAAAAATGGACCGTACTCGTAATAGACCTTTGCCCTCTGGAACCCTCACACCTTTATTCGCTGTTTTATATGGTATGGCATTAGTCGTTATTGGAAGTATTACGCTTGCATATTTCGTCAATTTATTGACCGGTTTTTTATCCTTGTTAACTGCTTTTTTGTATATAGTTGTCTATACACCACTAAAAAAAATTACTTGGCTAAATACATCCATTGGTTCAATTCCAGGTGCTTTACCTATTATTGGTGGATGGACAGCTGCAAGTGATAGTATTGGTCCTATGGCATTGGTCTTGTTTGGTATTATGTATCTTTGGCAGCATCCTCACTTTTATGCTATTGCTTGGCTTTGCAAAAATGACTACGCTAAAGCTAATTTTAAAATGCTGCCTGTAATTGAGGAATCTGGATCACGAACCATGAGACAGATATTTTGGCATCTTCTTTTAATGATACCTCTAAGTTTTCTCCCTTTCATTCAAGGCAATCTTGGTATAATTTATTTAGTTGGTGTAACAATAATAACATTTATCTTTTTTCTGTCCGCATTACCTTTAGCAAAAGATAGATCTAGCAAAAGCGCATTGCTTTTACTAAAAGCATCTGTTTTATACTTACCTGTATTACTATTTATAATAATCATTGATAAAGGGTTGGGATCATGAGTAGAAAAATTAGATTTACTATTTATGGTATAGTTGCATTATTTATTGCAGTAACATATTTATTTAATAAATCTGAATCGTTTGCAAAGCTTCCTTTAATTGGAAAAGTTCCTAGCTTTACACTTGTAGATAGTGAGAATAAAAATATTACCAAAGAAGATTTAATTGACAAAGTGTGGGTCGCTGATTTTATTTTTACAACTTGTCAAGGAGCATGTCCAGTCATGACGGGTAATATGAATATTTTGCATAAATCTTTTAAATCAAATAATGACGTCAGAACAGTTTCAATTTCAGTTTATCCTGAATATGACACACCGGAGGTATTGACTAATTATGCCTCACAGTACGATGCTAATATAGATAGATGGCATTTTCTTACAGGGCCTGAAGAATCCATAAAAAAAATAATTAAAGATGGTTTTAAAATTGGAGATTATGAAGATATCATCTTTCATAGTGAAAAATTTGCATTAGTTGATAGAAATGGCAATATCAGAGGTTATTATAATGGAATGAAAACAGAAGAGATGTCACAATTGAAAAAAGATATTAAAAAGTTATTATCTGAGAAAGCATGAACAATAACGATAGTTTTTGGCTGAGAATAATCTATGTTATTTCAATAGTTATCTCAGGTGCTGTTGCTTTTTTAATTTTAGGGCCAAGACCCGAGGGAATTGAAGGCTCTCTTGATGTTTCGGGTTTACCCTTAGTTAATGCTTCATTAAATCTTGTTACGACTGTCCTTTTGATTCTAGGTCTTTTCCTAATTTTAAATAAAAAAAGAGCACTACACAAAAATGTAATGCTAACCTCATTTGGTACTTCTGCGGCATTTTTAGTTAGTTATATTATATATCATTGGTTCAAATCTGGACCAAAAAAATATATTGGAGAATATCCCGAAATGTATTTCTTCATTCTAATAACTCACATTATCCTAGCCGCTATAATTATACCCTTAGCCTTGATAACGCTATATAGAGGCTGGACAAATAGCCTTCCAAAGCATAAGAAAATAGCTCGCATAACTATGCCAATTTGGCTTTATGTTTCTGTTACAGGTGTAGTAATTTATGTAATGTTGTACTAGAAATAGTTTATTCATTACATTTCACAGAACATTATCAATTAATTAGAGAATAGTATGTCTAAAAAACCTTCCTATAATGCAAATGATGTTGCCAAATATTTGACTGAAGCACCTGATTCAATTAATCTTTATATATCTGATCTAGAGAAACAAATATCAAACTTATCAAATATAGGATTGGCATTATCTAAAGAAAAAGATATGTCAAAACTCTTAGAAATGATTCTTTTGGAGGCTAAAAGGATTGCTAATTCTGATGGAGGAACTTTATATATGATGACGGATGACCAGAGGCTGCGTTTCGAAATCATGATGACCGATTCTTTAGATTTTCATATGGGTGGTACATCAGGAAAAGATATTCCTTTTTATCCCATTAAATTATACAAAGATGATGGAAAACCTAATGAGACAATGATAGCTGCCTTTGTTGCTTTGACTGGCCAAACGGTGAATATTAAGGATGCTTATGAGGCAAAAGGATTCGACTTTTCAGGAACAAAAATGTTTGATGAAAAAACTGGATATAGGTCAAAGTCCTTTTTAACAGTGCCATTAAAAAATCATGAGGATGAAATCATTGGAGTTTTGCAATTATTAAATGCACAGTCCAGCGAAAAAGAAAAAATAATTTCCTTTTCGAAGAAAGTACAAGGCATGGTTGAAGCCTTAGCAAGTCAGGCAGCTGTTGCAATTACTAATAAAAATTTAATTAAAGATTTAGAAGCTCTATTTGAATCATTTATCAAATTAATCGCTTCAGCTATTGATGAAAAATCTCCCTATACAGGTGGGCATTGCGCAAGAGTCCCAGAAATAACCATGATGCTAGCAGATGCTGTCCACAATACTAATTATGGTCCTTTTGCTAAGACAAAATTCAGTGAAAAGGAATTATATGAACTGAAAATTGCAGCGTGGCTACATGATTGTGGTAAAGTCGCTACACCTGAGTTTGTGGTTGATAAATCAACCAAGCTTGAAACCATTTATGATAGAATCAATGAGGTCGGAACAAGATTTGTCGTTCTCCACAGAGACGCTGAGATAGAAAAATTGAACAAAGAACTAAAAATTGAAAGAAATAAATCTTTATCTTCTGATCAAAAGCAAAATGAAATAAAAAAGCTGAACAATGAGTTTAAAAAGACTATTGAACAGCTTAAAATTGACGAAAACTTTGTAAAGGAATCAAATATTGGGGGCGAGTTCATGTCGCCAGATAAAAAAGACAGAATTAATGAAATTTCTAGATACCAATGGCAGCCAAACGGTGAGATGAAAAATTTTTTATCGAAAGATGAAGTGTATAATTTATCAATAGCCAGAGGAACATTAACTGCTGAAGAGAGAAAAGTGATAAACGATCATATTGTAGTAACCATTAAAATGTTAGAAGAATTGCCCTATCCTAAGCATTTAAAGAATGTTCCAGAATTTGCTGGAGGCCATCATGAGAAA
>MDTB01092395.1_pt1 | contig 14918 bp, 17 predicted proteins | sample 811161 | NCBI WGS metagenome assembly MDTB01 (sample SAMN05326650, study PRJNA326480) | marine metagenome | isolation source: seawater | place: Mediterranean Sea | collected 2009
TACTCCCATAAGTAATATAAATGGAAGAAAAATTTTCTCTTTTTTTGAAAATTTTTTTTTATAGATGAAGTATAGGTAAGGTACAAAAAAAACTAAACCGAGGAATCTTGCTAAAGATCTATGAAACCACTCCCAAAAATATATGACTTTAAACTCGGCCAGAGTCATTGAAGAGTTTACCAAAAAAAATTCTGGTATCTGCTTATATTTATCAAACTCTTTTTGCCAAGAAACCTCTGATAATGGGAAAAAAATTCCTGAAATTGGTTGCCATTCTGTAATTGAAAGCCCTGATTCTGTGAGCCGTGTTATGCCGCCAATAATTATGAGAAATATAAGCATAAATATGGTAAATAGTAGCCACAAGGAAACATCAATATTTTTGATATTTTGATTTATATTTTTATCCCCATTGATTATCATAGTATTTTTAGTTTTAATTGATAAAAGATATGAATAGTTTCAGAAAAATAATCTATACGGCAATGTTCTTAATATATTTATTTATATATATATTAATTTCAATGCGTATTGGTGTTTTTGTTTTAGGACTTAATAATATTTTAATTGAAATCTTGTTTTATATGCTTTTTGGGGTATTGTGGACAGCGCCAATTATGATAATATTGAAGCGAGGTAATTAATTATAGCTTCTATGCAATATTTCTTTTAATGACTCCAGTTCAGATATTGAGTCGTTTAGAAAGCTTTTAAATTCTGACCTAAGCCGATCTGAATTCTGACTGTTAAATAAATCAGCTGTATAATCATTAATTTCAGTCTCGTTCTGATCGTGCTGACCCAGATTTTTTTCATTTTCTCCGGGGCTAGCAATTTCCAGAATAAACCTTTTTCCTTTGTCTTTAAAAATTTTTTGCACACCACTGATGGTGTACATCTCAGTATGTAATAAATTCTGAATTGCTTTTAAAAGTTCTACATCTTCTGGACGGTACAGCCTTCTGCCACCTCCACGCGTCAAAGGTTTTATATGTTTAAATTTTTTTTCCCAAAACCTTAATACATGCTGTGGAATATTAAGCTCCCCTGAAACTTCACTTATTGTTTTGAATGCGTCTACTGCTTTCTGGTTCATTATTCTAACTTTATCAATCTGTATTGATTTTATTTTTTAATTGCATACTAGGCCTGAAGATAACAACATTTCTCTCACTTATAACAGCTTCTATTTTTGTTTTTGGATTTCTGCCTATTCTTGATTTTTTTCTTTTTATTAGGAAGCTGCCAAATGAAGATAACTTTATATCGTTTCCATTTGACAGAGAATTAGCTTTTTTTTCTAGTATATTTTGAACAATATCCAGAGAGTCTTTCCTCGATAGCCCTATCTGTCTATATATTGCTTCACATATTCCTAATCTTGTTAATGTTTTGTCAGTCATTTTTTCCCTAATTAATATTTTTAAGCTAGATAAAGCTCACAGTCAACAATCAGAATCATTTTTTTAGTATCTGAGCAGTACTGCACCCCATGTGAACCCAGCCCCAAAAGCCTCAAGAAGTAACATGTCTCCCCTTTTTATTTTATTTTCTTTTATAGCAGTCGTCATTGCTACTGGTATTGACGCGGATGACGTATTGGCATGTTTATCAACTGTAACAATAATCTTCTCTTCTTTAATTTTTAGTTTTTTTGCAGTGGTTTGAAGTATTCTAAGGTTTGCTTGATGCGGAACAAACCAATCGATAGACTCAATTCCGACTCCAGCCGAGTCTAATAATTCTTCAACAATTGTAGTTTGCTTATCCACTGCATGTTTGTATACTTCTTTTCCGTCCATATTTATAAAATTATCAGTCCTTGGCAGCATTGACGGACCCCCATCACAATATAATTTACTGCGATATTGCCCATCCGACCTAATTACAGAGTCGATTATGCCTGATCTGGTATCATTATTATTTTTTCCTTCTAATACAAAAGCCCCCGAGGCATCACCAAAAAGAACACACGTTGATCTATCCTTCCAGTTTAGTATCCTGGAATAAACTTCAGATCCAACGACAAGTATTCTCTTATATTTACCGCTTTTAATAAAATTATCAGCCATAGATAATGCGTAGATAAAACCACTACAAACTGCATGTATATCAAATGCTGCCCCATCTCTAATTTTAAGCATATCCTGTAATTTTACTGCAGTCGAAGGGAAGATCTGGTCTGGGGTAGAGGTTGCCAGTATTATAAGGTCTAAATCTGTTGAGTGAATATTGGCGTCTTGGATTGCATCAACTGCTGACATATATGCAAGGTCAGAAGTCATTTGATCGTTTGATGCAATGTGTCTTTGCCTTATGCCAGTTCTATCAAAAATCCACTCATGGCTAGTATCAACAAATTCTGAAATATCATCATTTGTTAAAACCTTCTCTGGCAAATACATACCCACACCTTTAATTGTAGTATTAATCAATATTTACCTCCTTTTCGGTGACCTTAATATTATTCTTTATTTTATCTATGAGTGCCGCCTTATGCATATCAATACCCAAATCAACGGCTGAAGAAAATCCAATCGGATCAGTTTTCCCATGGCTTTTTATGACGATACCATTCAAGCCAAGAAAAACTCCACCATTTAATCTGCTCGGATTCATTTTTTCTTTTAGTGATCTGAAAGCGTTTGCGGCAAAAAAATATCCAACCTTGGCCATTATTGATCTATTTATTGAGTCCTTAAAATATTGAGAAATTTGACTCGCGGTACCTTCTGCTGTCTTCAGTGCAACATTTCCTGTAAAGCCATCTGTCACAACAACATCTGAAAAACCTCTACCAATCTGATTCCCCTCAATAAAACCTTTGTATCTAAAAAAATAATCTGTGGATTTCAGCATTTCATGAGATGACTTAATTTCATCCAGGCCTTTAATCTCTTCTTCTCCTATATTTAACAGTGATAACGTTGGCTGTTTAACATCTAATATAACTTGCGCCATGGACGCCCCTAAAATTGAAAAATCAATTAGCTGTTTTTTATTGAATCCAATTGTGGCACCAATATCTAGAACAATAGTTTCCCCGTTAATTGTAGGCCAGATCGCTGCAATTGCAGGCCTTTGGATTTTCGAGATTGTCTTTAGGATCAGGGTTGCCATTGCCATAAGCGCACCTGTATTACCAGCAGAGATCATAAAGTCTGCATTACCTTGCTTTAAAGTTTCAATAGCAACCCAAATGCTTGACTTTCCACGACCATTTTTTATTGCAACCGATGGTTTTTCATCCATTTTTACGTATGTATCGCAATGAATAATCTGAGATACATTTTCAAGTGCCTTAAATTGGGAGAGCCTTGATCTTATAATCTCTTCGTTACCAAATAGTTGGAATTTAATGTTTGGATATTTTTTTAAAGTGAGCAATAAACCCGGTAGTACGAAGGAAGCGTTATCATCACCACCCATGCAATCAACAGCTATCTTTACATGATTAGACATAATTAACCATAAATGATTTAGTAATTATACACCAGTTTTAACAACTATTTATTTAAAATTAAATTAATTAATTGATATTGGTTATTTACTTAATGCCCTTAGTATTGAGCTTTGGTATTTCTTCGATATTTACGTTCTCAATAAGTTGTTCAAATGCAATCGTGTATTTTGATAATTCATTAGCATTTTTGTTATATGACGGATCAGAGGAAAACGCATTTCTTAAAAAAAAGTCCCCAAGCAAATTTTTCTTTTTCAAGATATCCTGTATATCCATAATATCCTCTAGGGATGTGGATCTGCCATAAAACACCATACCTACTTTTTTCATCTTCTTCGGGATGGATAAATCACCGACACCCTCTTCCCTGAATGAGAGATCTATTGATGAGAACATCAAATCCACTATAGATTGAGAGAGGTGCTCTTTCCGATCCTTTTTCAATTTTCGGATCAAAATGATAAGATGTAATAATAGGATTTCGAATCTTCCATCCGTTGTGTCTGGTACTTTAAATTTAGAATAAAAATCTTTATTACGAGAAATATTAACAATTTTATAGTAAAGATCAAAATGTATGTCTTTATTTCTTTTAAAAAAAATCATCTATTAATATCTCACATAATCTATATATTAATTAATAACTACTTTTATTTTTTTTTAAAGCGCCACATATGAAAAAAATATTACTAATATTACTTTTGCTAAATATATCATCATGCTCGACCCAAATTGAAAAAAGAGGTTACATCTTTGAAGAAGGATCGCAAGAGAAGCTGTCTGAGGGCATGAAAAAAATTGATGTCCTCTCATTGATGGGTTCACCATCTACAACATCTGTGAATAATGGTAACAAATTTTACTATATTTCAAATAAATTTTATAAATATGCATTCTTAACACCCAGGGAAATTGAGAGAACTATTGTTGTAATTGGATTTGATAACAATGACTTAATCACAACTATAGAAGAATATGCATTAAAGGATGGTAAAGTTATTAACTATAAATCTGAAAAAACTGTGCCGGGGGGAACTGAAGTCACAGTACTTCAGGACTTGCTTGACTCTAGTGGAAGATACACAAGTTCTGAAGCTATTGCCGGCTCTATTTTTTAAACGACCGTATAACTTAATGAGCTAATATAGCGAGAAGCAGCAAAGCAACTATATTAGTAATTTTTATCATAGGATTAATTGCGGGACCTGCTGTATCTTTATATGGGTCGCCTACCGTATCTCCAGTGATTGATGCTTTGTGAGCATCAGATCCCTTGCCACCAAATTGTCCATCTTCAATAAGCTTCTTTGCATTATCCCATGCACCACCCCCTGCAGTCATTGAAATTGCTAAGAAAAGCCCTGTGATGATTGTGCCTAACAGCATTGCCCCTAGGGCAGAAAAAGCAGAAGATTTTCCATCAATTACATTAATGACAAAGAAACAGAGAACTGGAGCCAGTACTGGGAGCATCGATGGAACAATCATTTCTTTGATAGCAGATTTAGTTAGCATATCAACCGCCCTGGCATAGTTTGGTTTTGAGGTACCTTTTAAAATCCCTGCATCTTCTTTGAATTGACGACGAACTTCTTCAACCACTGAAGAGGCGGCTCGACCAACAGCTGTCATACCCATCGCACCAAACAAATATGGCATCAGACCCCCAAGAAGCAATCCGACCACAACATATGGATTAGACAAACCAAAATCCAAATTAATTCCTTCAAAATATGAATATTGATCAGAATTAGCTGTAAAATAACTTAAATCTTCTGTGTATGCCGCAAACAAAACAAGAGCGCCTAAACCAGCTGAGCCAATTGCATAACCCTTTGTCACAGCTTTTGTTGTATTACCTACCGCATCGAGTGCATCAGTTGTATTTCTAACCTCTTCCGGAAGATCGGCCATTTCTGCAATTCCACCAGCATTATCTGTTACAGGACCGAATGCGTCAAGCGCAACCACAACTCCGGCGAGGGCAAGCATCGTAGTTACGGCAATAGCAATACCGAAAAGGCCTGCCAAACTGTATGTCACTATTATTCCAGCTATGATAACTATTGAAGGCAACGCTGTAGCTTCGAGAGACATTGCCAGTCCTTGGATAACGTTGGTCCCGTGTCCCGTAACAGAGGCCGCAGCAACAGATTTAACTGGTCGATAATTTGTGCCTGTATAATATTCTGTAATTACAATAATTAGAGTTGTGACTGCAATCCCTGACACCCCACATAAAAACATATCCATGCCAGAGAACTTGATAAAAGATGTCTCGAGAATGGTCTCCATACCAATTAGATTATTAGTGAGCGGCCATAAAAGGGCCAGTGATAGAGCGCCCGTAACAAAAAAACCTTTATATAATGCGCCCATTATTGACCTATTTTTGCCAAGCTTTACAAAAAAAGTACCAACAATTGATGTTAAAATACATGTAGCTCCTATTGCGAGCGGGTATAGCATAATCTGTTCAAAGTATACTGAGCTTGAAAAATAAATTGAGGCTAAAACCATAGTAGCGACAATAGTGACCGCATACGTTTCAAATAGATCCGCAGCCATACCAGCGCAGTCACCTACATTATCACCAACATTATCTGCTATGGTTGCAGGATTTCTGGGGTCATCCTCGGGTATCCCAGCTTCAACCTTACCAACTAAATCACCGCCTACATCTGCACCTTTTGTAAAAATACCTCCACCAAGCCTTGCAAAAATTGAAATTAAAGACGCACCAAATCCTAGGGCAACAAGGGCGTCAATTATAACCCTACTATCATAGGAATGATTGAGCATATTTGTTAAAATAAAGAAATATACACTAACAGCAAGCAGTGCGAGGGCAGCAACTAACATACCTGTCACAGAACCAGCCTTAAATGCGATTGATAAACCTTTTGATAGATCCTCCGATGCCGCTTGGGCAGTTCTTACATTCGCCCTCACAGATATTAGCATTCCGACGAACCCTGCTATTCCAGACAGGATAGCGCCAATTGCGAAACCAACAGCTACAATCGGATCCAATAAATACGCAACCAGTAAAAATATGATTACACCAACAACGGAAATAGTTGCATATTGTCTTTTTAGATATGCTCCAGCACCCTCTTGAATAGCACTTGCAATCTCGCGCATCCTCTCATTACCAGGATCTGCGTCCATTACCGACTTACTTGCCCATATGCCATATACGACTCCAACCAGGCCACAAAAGATAATTACAGTTATTAATGTCGTCATTGTTTCCTCAATAGATTATTTTTTAAAAAAGTTGTAATTAGAGTTATTTCTTAATTAAAGCAGTTTTTAATTATTGGCAAGAAATTAAGCCATATAAAAAGCTTTTAGCTATTTAAAATGTTTAAAAGTATAATTATTTGCTTTATATTCCATGTGTTTCTCATCAAAAAGCTTTGGATTCTTTGATAGACTTCCAACATTTCCAATTTTTGTAATTTTTAACTTTAATTTTTTGGCATACTCATGTAGCACTTCTTCAAACTTCCTCGGTGAAGTAAAGATTACCTCGTAATCATCCCCTCCATAAAGTGCAATGTCGAAATCACCATAGTTATTAAGGAATTTTTTTGCACTTATCGAGTATGGGATTAATTTTTTTTCTATTGTAAATTTTCTGCCCGAACTAACGGCTAGAGTCATAAGATCATTAATCAAACCATCAGTTGTATCCATAGACGAGCTTGCAAACTTTTTTATTAAGTGAATTATTTTGAGTCTTGGATCTGGCAAATGATATTTCCGGATCAACTTCTGAATATCTAATTGGCCTAAGCCAATATTATCATTTTTATTTTTTAATAAATAAAGGCCAATTGCGCTATTACCAATTGTGCCTGTTACATATATATTGTCTCCATAACATGCGCCACCTCTTTTAACGATGTTATCATTAGTTTTGCTGAGCATATTAATAGTTATAAATAAACCATGGGGTGCTGAAACTGTATCTCCGCCAAGCAAAGTTATTTTATATTTCTTTTGGTCCTCGGCCAATCCCTGAGAAAATAATTTAATCCAATTCTCATCGATTGTATCGTCCAAAGCAAGGGATAGGAAATATCCATAGGGTGTCACGCCTTTAGAGATCAAGTCTGATAAATTGACCCTTAGTGATTTCTTTGCAATATATGTAGGATTATCACTTTCAAAAAAATGAGTACCCATCACTAAACTATCTTGATTTGACACGATATATTTTTCATCTGCAACGTTAATGCTTGCGACATCATCTTGAAGTTGCATTGAGTCTTTACTGTTAGCCAGAGGCTTTAAATATTTTTTTATGATCAACTTTTCATCCATCTGACTCTCTCTCAGCTATTGCAATTTTTTCTAATATCGCATTTACAAATTCAGGCTCCTTTTGGGAATAAAATGAGTGAGTGATATCAATGTATTCATTGATTATAACTTTTGATGGAGTGTGTAGTTGATAGGATATCTCGTAAACAGCTGCTCTTAAAATAGCTTTGAGTATCTTGTCTAAACGATTGAATCTCCAGTTACTGCTTAGATTTTTTTTGATTATGCTATCTATTTGATTTTGATTATCAATAACTCCATTTATCGAGTCTTTGAGTAATTTCTTACTTATGTGACTAATAAGATAATCAAAATTATTATCAAATATTAATCTATCCCCAAGTGAATTTATGATTTCCGATACATCAGTTCCAGCCATCTCCATCTGATATAATGCTTGGACAATTACCAATCGAGTTAAACTTTTAGAATTTTTAGACATTTATGCGCTAATATTCATGAGACCAATGAGAGCCTTGAGTGCATGCTGCCCTCTATCTTTTGACCTTACGATTGCTTGATCATAATTATCCACGGTGAGTATAGCATTTGTTATTGGAATATTATATTTGAAAGATAACTCCATTATTCCCCGGGCAGAATTATCAGCAACAATATCATAATGACTTGTTTCCCCCTTTATTACACAGCCTACAGCAATTATGCCGTCGTAGTTTACTTTTTTCAGTACAAGATTAATTGCCTGCGGAATCTCCAATGCCCCCGCAACAACAATGTAATCTGGATTTAAGTTTAAATCTTTGAATTCGCCGCTTAATGCAGAGTTTATTCCATCCAACAAATTAGTTGAAACTTCATCATAATAATATGCATCAATAATCAGTATTTTTTTTGTAGTCATTTCTGCCAAATTTCTCTTGTCTTATTCTTGTCATTAAGTACGTATCTTGAGAGTATATCAACCTCGATGTTTACTTTATCACCTTTGCGGTTATTTTTCCATGTTGTGTGATCTAATGTATATGGTATTAAGTTTACATCAAACTTATCACCATCTACATTATTTACTGTGAGCGATGTCCCATCGATAGCCACTGAACCCTTTGGCGCAATGTATCTGATGAGGTCTGAAGGGACCCTAAAAGTAAATCTTGAAGACTCTCCATCTTGTTTAATTTTTATAATCTCCGCAACTCCGTCAACATGACCTTGCACAATATGCCCATCCATTTCATCACCCAAGGCAAGGCTTTTTTCAAGATTTATTTGATATCCAACTTCATAGTTTGCCAGAGTAGTTTTGGATAACGTCTCATTTGAAACGTATACATTAAACAGATACCCATTCTCATAATTTTCATAGTTGACGACAGTTAAGCATATGCCAGCACATGAAATTGACATACCTTCTTTAAGCGACGCAATCTTCTCAGTATAAATTGTCATCTCGATTTCTTTTTTTTCTTTTTTGACACTTTTTATTGTGCCAACGTCAATAATAATACCAGTAAACATTATGGCCCTATCTGATTTTCTTGTAATGAAACATAGTAGTGTCAAAAATGATCTTTTCATAGTTTTTTTGGTAATCACTATTCTCATTATTTAAAAGTTGATCGATTTGTTGGACTTTGAGGCCGGACTCTCCGAGTCCTTCATGACTCTTAAATATCATGATATCATCAGGGAGAGAGTAGTTCATAAGACTTCCAAAAAGCATTACACCAGGCTCAACAAAAAGATTATTTATACCAATATTTGCAATATTCTTAAAAGTATTAACAAGATCAAGATGGCCTGACTTAAGGTCTTTTTTTACACTTAAGGCTCTAATTCCATTCGCCTCCAAACCTTTCAATGTTGAATGTTTAGTTTCTTTAGAGGTGATTATAGTCAGATCATTATTCTTTCTCTCGATAAATAAGTTTGACTTAGTCTGAATCTCTCCATTTGAGGACAGCAGAAATTTATGTAGATGTCTGTTATACCCGTCTAAACGAATAGTTAGTTGTGGATTGTCTTTTTTGTGTGTGCCATTGCCTATAAGGATTCCATCATGCTTTGCCCTCATTAGGTGTATATATTTATTAACAGAATCATTCGTGATTTTTATTCTTTTATCATCTTTTCTACATATGAAATTATCTTTTGTAACCGCAAGTTTAGCTGTGATCCGCGGCATATTCTGAGTAACTCTTTTTATAAAACCGTGATTTTGCTCTTTTGCATCACTTTCGCAACAACCAACAACTACCTCAACACCATTTTTTTTTAATTCCTGGATACCTTTTCCTGCCACAAGTGGGTTTGGATCCACCATTGCGATAACAACACGTTTTAGACTGTTTTTAATTATTGCCTGCGTACAGGGATCACTCTTACCAATATGACAGCATGGCTCTAATGTAACATACAAAGTTGCCCCATCTAAATTTTTATTCGCGGAATTCATTGCCATGATTTCTGCATGTGGGACCCCACCCTTGTTTGTGTGACCTGTCCCGATAATTACAGGTTTTTTCTTTTTACTGGTAAAATTTGAAACAATGACACAGCCAACCGCTGGGTTTGGCCAGGTTTCACCTTGGCTGATCTTCGCTAGCTGAAGGGCATATTGCATATAGCGTATATCTGTGGAATTAAAATTCATAATTTTAGGCTGCCCGAACTTACTTATTGGTATCTGAGATTTCTTCAAGAAACTCTTCAAAGTCCTTTGCTTCACGAAAATCTTTATATACAGATGCAAATCTGACATAAGATACGTCATCAATTTGTCGGAGCCCTTCCATGATCAGGGTACCAATTAGTTCACTATTAATAATTGCATCACCGCGATTTTCGAGTTGACGTACAATGCCTGAAACCATTTGCTCTAATTTATCAATATCAACAGGCCTTTTTCTGGTTGCTACTTGAACTGAACGCATCAGTTTATCTCTGTCAAAAACAACTTTTTGACCAGTTCTCTTCAAAACATAGAGTTCACGTAGCTGAACACGTTCGAACGTAGTAAATCTGCCCCCGCAACCTGGACAAACTCTTCGTCGTCTTATTGTTGAATTATCTTCTGAAGGCCTGGAGTCCCTTACCTGGGTTTCTTTATTTGAGCAAAACGGACATCTCATGTTAAAAAATTACTATAATGACGGATAAATTGGAAACTCTTTACATAATTTCTCGACTTTTTTAAGTACTTCACTCTCGGTTATGCTATTATCTTCCTTATTTTTTGATAATCCTTCTAAAACATCGCCTATGAGGTTACCAACCATCTCGAATTCTTGCTCTTTAAATCCACGAGATGTTGCAGCTGGAGTTCCAAGGCGGATACCAGATGTAATAAACGGCGACTCAGGGTCAAATGGAATACCATTTTTATTACATGTAATCCCAGCGTTTTCGAGCGATTTTTCGGCAATCTTACCAGTTAGTCCTTTTGGTCTCAAATCAATCAAAGATAAATGTGTTTCAGTACCACCCGATACGATATCGAAACCTCTTGATCTTACGGACTCTGCTAAAGCTACTGAGTTATTCACGACCTGCTTAGCATATTCTTTAAATTCATTTGTCAAAGCCTCTCGGAATGCAACTGCCTTTGCAGCAATAATATGGCACATTGGCCCACCTTGAAGACCAGGAAATATGGCTGAATTAAGTTTTTTTGCAATTTCCTCATTATTTGTAAGTATCAAGCCACCTCTTGGTCCCCTGAGAACCTTGTGTGTTGTACTCGTTACAATGTCAGCATACGGGAAGGGGCTTGGGTATGCGAGACCAGCGACTAGGCCTGAAAAGTGGGCCATGTCTACGAGAAGGTAGGCACCAACCTCATCACATATTTCCCTGAACTTACTAAAATCAATTATTCTTGGATAAGCAGAACCCCCTGCTATAATTAATTTTGGTTTTTTTTCATGAGCAAGTTTTCTGATTTCGTCAAAATCAATAAGTGCATCATCTTTTCTTACACCATAGTGAATAGCCTCAAACCATTTACCTGATAAATTTGGTACAGCTCCATGTGTTAAATGGCCACCTGCAGCGAGTGACATTCCCATAAAAGTATCACCCGGCTGTAATAGGGCAAGCATTACGGCTTGATTTGCCTGCGATCCAGAGTGAGGTTGGACATTTGCAAAGGAGCAATTGAATAACTCTTTTGCCCTGTCTATAGCAAGCTGCTCTGTTTCATCCACAAACATGCATCCACCATAATATCTTTTTTGTGGGTATCCTTCGGCATATTTATTTGTCAGGATCGAACCTTGTGCCTCCAATACAGCTCTAGAAACAATATTCTCTGATGCAATTAACTCGATACCATATTTTTGTCTCTTTATTTCTCTGTTAATTGACTCAGATACTTCAGGATCAACTTCTGCAATTGATGCATTGAAGAAATCATTTCTCAATTTTTCATCACTCTCTTTATTGATTGCTTCAGAAACTTCAGGATCAGTATCGGCAATTGTTGTATTTAAAAATTCGTTTCTCATTATTTCTCCATTTATAATATTTATTTTTTTTAAGCTGCACGGGCTATATTCATATCCTTCCAGATTACATCAAGTGATCCAACTAGATGATCAATATCTGAGTGCGTGTGAAGCGGGCTAGCAGTTATTCTGAGCCTTTCAGTACCCTTTGGGACTGTTGGGTAGTTAATTGGTTGCACATAAATACTGAAGTCATTTAAAAGCTGATCAGTTACTTTCTTTGTCAGAATTGGGTCACCGACAATAATTGGAATTATATGACTGTCGTTATGAATCAGAGGCAATTGTTTTTGTGACAACTTGTCTTTTATGACAGATACACTTTCATGCATTTTGTCTCTCTCAAGCGATGAATTTTTTAAGTAATTTATACTTGTTCTTGCTCCGGCTGCTATCGAGGGTGGGAACGATGTTGTGAAGATAAAACCTGGCGCATAGGATCTTATAGCATCAATCATTATTTTGTCACCCGCAATATATCCACCCATTAATCCATATGCTTTTGCGAGCGTTCCTTCAATTATGTCAATTCTGCTCATCTGCTCTACCTGTTCCGCAAGACCTGCTCCGCTCTGGCCATACATACCGACCGCATGAACTTCATCTATATATGTTAAGGCGTTATATTTTTCAGCGAGATCACATATTTCTCGTATCTTTGCTGTATAGCCATCCATCGAATAGACCGACTCAAAAACAATTATTTTATTTTTTTCAGATCCAAGAGTCCTAAGTTTATCCTCTAAATCGGCCATGTCATTATGTTTGAATATCATTTTTGGTGCACCCCCGTGGCGGATGCCTTCTATCATTGAGGCATGATTATTCTCGTCCGACAACATAACTAAATCTGGGATTATTTTTGATAGGGTGGATAGTGTCGCATCATTAGCGACGTATCCAGACGTAAATAAAAGCGCTGCCTGCTTTTGGTGCAAAGCTGCGATTTCACTCTCTAGTAAGACGTGTTCTTTTGTTGTACCTGATATATTACGTGTACCACCTGATCCAGCACCAACAATATCTAGGGTTGTTTTAATAGAGTTAAGAATATCTTTGTTTTGCCCCATACCAAGGTAGTCGTTTGAACACCAGACAGTAATTTGCTGCTCCGTTCCATCGTCATGATAAAGTGTTGCGTGAGGGTAATTACCGCAAGACCTTGTTATATTTGCGAAAGTTCTGTAACGACCTTCACTTACAATACTATTTATGGACTCTTCCACATATTGATTATATTTATGTTTCATGCGCTTTTCAAAATATAGTAAAATTTAAATAATGAAAAAACCGCAAAATCAATCAAGACAACTAATCAGAAGTTTTTTTTATTTCATACTCACATACTTTTATTTTAATTCTACCACTCTTAATGCAAGTATTTATGATCAAATTGACAAGTTAGATAGAAGTGACCTTTTCTACGTTGAAGATGTAATTTTTGAGTCTTCACCAGCTAGCCTTGCTCAAATTGGTGACCAATACATATTACCTGTAACTTCTGGTGAAACCATGCTGACATATGAATCTTATCTTGAACTTACAGATACAATAACGAGATACCAAAAAATACTCAAATCTGGTGGTTGGCCGGAAATCAAAATTGATAGAGAATTAGGTATTGGTGATGTGTCACCAGATATCATTGCATTACGAAACCGATTAAAGATAACCGAGGATATGGTTGAGGATAGAGGTATCGCCGATATTTTTGATATATTTGTTGAGAACGGTCTCAAAAAATTTCAATTCAGACATGGTATTGCTCCAACTGGGGTATTAGATGATGCCACAATAGATGCGTTAAATATACCAGTGGAGGATAAATTAAAAATATTGGGAGCCAATAAAACCAGGCTATTGAATTATATGTCAGGTTTGGGATCGAAGCATATTTTTGTAAATATACCAGGTAACTATCTGCTCGCTGTGAATGATAATAAGATAGAGTTTCAAACAAAAGTAGTCGTCGGGAGGGATGAGAGACAGACGCCGATTATATCAAGTGATATATATGAAATAAATTTTTTCCCATTTTGGCATATTCCCAGGAGCATAGTTCAAAAAGATATAGCCAAGGCGATGCAAATTGATAGTGAGTATTTGAAAAAAAATAATATTTTAATTTATCAGGATTATTATTACAAGGACACAATTAATCCTGAGTATATTGATTGGTATTCAGATGAGCCAACACTTTTCAAGTTTCGACAAAACCCTGGCTATACAAATTCACTGGGGGTTGCAAAGATTAACTTTGCGAACAAGCACGCGGTATTTTTGCATGATACCCCAAATAAATCATTATTTAGCGACGGTCAAAGATTCTTTAGTTCCGGTTGCGTGAGAGTGCAAAATATAGACGATCTCATTCAATGGTTATTATCCCCAAACAAAGAGTGGACAAGGAATAAATTAGAAAATATCTTAAATATTGCGCAAACAACGACAGTCAGGATGGATGAAGAAATACCAATTAAAATAGGTTATTTGACTGCTTGGAATGATAATGGGCTAGTTCATTTTAGAGAGGATATATACCGAAAGGATCCCGTAAAATAAATAAACCAATTGTAAAAAGTAATTTTATTAATTTGACCTGTATACCATGGAGAGAATCTGATAAAATTTATAATGTCGACCCTATTAAGTATTTGTAA
>MDTB01107242.1_pt1 | contig 14918 bp, 15 predicted proteins | sample 811161 | NCBI WGS metagenome assembly MDTB01 (sample SAMN05326650, study PRJNA326480) | marine metagenome | isolation source: seawater | place: Mediterranean Sea | collected 2009
TATTTACGTGCTGTCCTCCAGCTCCAGAGGCTCTCATAGTATCTATTCTTATATCACTAGGCAATATTTCAATATCAACTTCTTTGGCTTCTGGCAAAACAGCCACAGTCGCTGCTGAGGTGTGGACCCTACCCCCACTTTCTGTAGCTGGAACTCTCTGGACTCTGTGAACACCACTTTCAAATTTTAAGTTAGAAAAAATATTTTCGCCTTTTACATGAAATATTAATTCTTTTACTCCTCCCACTCCTGTATAAGATTGGTCTATAATTTCAGTCTTCCATTTTTTTTCGTCTGAAAACCTAGTGTACATTCTATATAAATCTGAAGCAAAAAGAGATGCTTCATCTCCGCCTGTTCCTGCTCTAATTTCTACTATTACAGACCTATCATCATCTACGTCTTTTGGTAACAAAAGTAATTTCAGTTGGTCTTCTAAATCACTCTTTTCGATTTGAAGTGAACTTATTTCGTTTTCAGCTAACTGAACTAGCTCTGCATCTTCTAAGAGCTCTCTAGTTGCCTTTATTTCATTCTCAACATTAAAAAACCTTTCTGTAAGTTCAGTAATCTCTTTTAATTCAGAGTACTCTTTAGAAAAATCCTCTAATTCCTTTCTTTCTAATTGACCTTGGAGTTTAATTTCCAAAAATTTAAAACGATCTATAATTTTTTTTAATTTTTCTTTAAACATTTATAAAAATTCGAAGATCAGTCAGTTTGATTTTGAATTTCGCCTGCTTTTTTTTCTACCAAATCAACTATATGATCTACTAACTGTTCATTACTTATTTTATGGTCCACTTTGCCCAGCTGGTAAATCATTCCATGCCCTGCTCCACCTCCGGTAAAACCGATATCTGTCATTAAAGCTTCTCCTGGTCCGTTTACAACGCATCCAATAATTGAGAGAGACATTGGGGTCTTTATATGAGCAAGCCTTTCCTCGAGAATTCCGACAGTACTAATAACATCAAATCCCTGCCTTGCACAAGAGGGACAGGAAATAATTTGAACACCGCGATGTCTTAAGTTTAAAGATTTTAAAATTTCATAACCCGCTTTGACTTCCTCCACCGGATCAGCAGATAAGGACACTCTTATGGTGTCTCCTATTCCTGACCATAGTAAGTTTCCAAGACCAATGGCTGATTTAACAGTACCGGAGAACTTTGAACCTGCTTCAGTTATACCAATATGTAATGGTGCATTAGTGGCCTCTGATAAACCTGAGTACGCTGCTACTCCAAGAAAGACATCCGAAGCTTTTACAGATATTTTAAATTCGAAAAAATCATTTTGCTCTAACAAAGCAATATTTCTCATTCCACTTTCTAGCAAAGCCTCAGGACAAGGTTCACGATACTTCTCCAACAAGTCTTTTTCAAGACTCCCTGCATTTACGCCAATTCTGATTGAGCAGTTATTATCTTTTGCAGCCTTTATAACCTCTTTTACCCGGTTGTTATCACCTATGTTCCCAGGATTTATCCTTAAACATGCTGCACCTGCACCAGCGGCCTCAATAGCTCTTTTATAATGAAAATGAATATCGGCAACAATTGGGACTTCACTATATTTACAAATTTCTTTAAGCGCTTTCGTACTGTTTTCATCTGGACAAGAAACTCTGACTATCTCAGCTCCAGCTTCAGCACACTTATTTATTTGCTCTAGCGTCTTGTAGCTATCACTAGTATTAGTATTGGTCATAGTTTGGACAGATATAGGATTATTGCCTCCTATTCTGACATTTCCAACTCTTATTTCTCTAGATTTACGCCTTTGGATTTGTCGCCATGGTCTAACGCTATTAATTGACACTAGATATACCTCATAAGATTTAAATTTATTTACTACAGTGAGTTTCGTAGTGATAGAGATTTATTCAAAAAACTGTCTTTAAGGTGGTTAATTTTTAGAGTTTCGAAAATGTAGTCTGGATCGATCTTGAATTTTTTTATGACTTTTCTGGTGTCGGAGACAGGCCCATATGTAATACCGTCTAAAGAGAAAAATAGGTCTACCGCATTGCCGGCTCTAAGGTTCCCATTCAGCCATTTTTTCTTAATTTTCAATACTTCTCCTGATTTTAGAATTTTCTCAAAAACAACATTTTTCTCTTCATCTTTTATTCTTATCCACGAAGGTTTAACAGCGAAAATATTTAGATCTAGATTATTGATCTTAGAAGCAACCTCATTATCTAGTTTTTTAGCACTATCGGGCCTGTATTGACTAAAGTTTATATTTTTCTCTAATTCCAAAGGATCACTGTAACCTTTTAAAACACTTATATTTCTCTCAACTGTTCCAGTTTGAGTAGTTTTATCAATGGTTGTATTCGTGTCTAGACCAAGAAATTCTGAAATTTCTATTGACTTAATGGTGACCTTTTTAGCAACTTTATTCTGTTCAGTGTAGGAATTTCTTTTAACTCTAGGCGTATTAAGTCCTAATAGACCTACGTCTTCAATTTTAATGTTAGCTATTGGTCCGTCTCTATAATTAATTTCTGGACTTTTGGTATTCCTTACTTCACCTAGTTGTATGTCAACTGTCTCTAGAAACTCTGAAAAATATATAGACTCTTGTTTTTCTTTTTCTGTAACAAGTTTAGCTGAATCTAATTTAAAATCACTTACAACTGCAGGCAAATTATCAGCTGGAACTATTCTTAGCTTTTGGATGTCTATTAATATTTTCCAACCGCCATAGGCAACACCAAACCCGAGTACCAAGATTAAAAGAAGTGGTGCAAAAAATATCAATAATTTATTTTTTTTGTACTGCATTTCTTCGTTAAAGGCGACTCCTGTGGGTCTCCAATCAAGTTGAGAATTTACTAGGACATTGTTAGAATTTCTTTCGCTAGATGGTTTATATATTTTTAAAGCCTTGTTATGAATGCTGTTGCTGTAACCTGACTCAAGACAGAATCTTTCAAATATTATTTCCGGGTTCAAATTCAAATACCTTGCGTACGACCTTACATATCCAGCGATAAATCCTTTATTTGGAAAAGCATTAACGTCACAATTTTCAATTGCCGCAATATATGCAGCTTTTATACGTAAATCTTTCTGTACATTTAATAGAGATTTTCCAAGAGTAGCCCTTTCTCCCCGCAGCTCTTCCCCTAACCTAAGGTCATATGAATCAAATCCATTGACCTCGAATCTAAAATCCCCATCAGCCATCTTTATTAATTGCCAATTTCACAATATTTACCATAACAGTATTTTAACAAACTTTCTATTTAACCTTAATTATTGTGGATAAATCGAAATTTATCAATCAATTCAATTATTTCTCAAGTTTTTTAAAAATACAACTAAAATTTATAGTTAAACAAAAAAATAAAACCTAATTTCAAATTTAGTTTTTATATATTGATTTTAGTATTCCAAGCTTTTTTTAATACAGGTCACAATTTTTTCAAAGTTTTTAGGTATTTTTTCTTTACTCAAAATCCAATCATAAATCTGATGGTCATCACATTTTAGAAGCTTATTATAAGTAAATAAATCTTTCTCACTGAGATTATCTATATTTTTGTCAGCAAACTGACCTAATATTAAATCCATTTCCTTGGTCCCCCGCCTCCAACTTCGAAGCTTTAACTTTTTATTGATAGTTTTCATTTCAAAAATCCCAAATACATCAAATATGAATGCTAAAATTATTTAAACGCAATTATATTAAATTTGATATAGTTTATACAGTTGAATTTATTTAAGGTAATAATGTTTTTTTCAGACAAAATTAAAGATGTAGCTTCTTCAAGAACATCAATAATTTCGGACCTCGTTTTTAAGTTAAAGAGAGATGGAAAAGAAATTATTAGCATGGCAGCGGGAGAGCTTGATTTAGCTCCAGAAAAGAACATTAAATCTAAGGCTATAAGAGTTATAAAAAATGGTAACACCAAATACGCGCCTGTTTCTGGCTTAGAAGAATTGAAGGAAGCTATCTCAAGAAAACTTTTGATGGAGAACGATCTGAATTATTCCACAGATGAACTCATCGTTTCAAACGGAGGAAAACAAGTGATATATAATGCCTTAGTCAGCACCTTAAATCCTAGTGACGAGGTAATAATTGCATCTCCCTATTGGGTATCATATCCCGAAATGGTTAAATTATGTGGTGGTGTGCCAAAAATATTAAAAAGTGAAAGAAAAAATAACTATCAAATAGACATTGAAAAATTAAAAAAGATTATTTCAAAAAAAACCAAATGGTTAATATTAAATTCTCCAAATAATCCTACTGGGACTATTTATTCGCAAGAAACCTTGGAAAAAATTGCAACTGTTTTAAAAAAACATACCAAAATTTGGGTTTTGTCTGATGACATATATGAGAAACTCAACTTTATCCATGAAACGCCCAGAAACATAATAAATATACAATACGCTCTTAAAAAAAGAGTTCTTTTGGTTAATGGCTTTTCAAAGAGCTATTGTATGACAGGATGGAGATTAGGATATGGCGCAGGACCTAAAAGTTTAATAAGCTCAATGCTAAAGGTTCAATCACAAAGTACTTCAGCTGCTAACACAATTGCTCAGTTTGCTGGAATTAATGCACTAAACCTTCCAAATTCCAACTTTTTAGACCTTAGAGCGATGTTGATAAAAAGACAAAAGATAATGTTACGAGAGATTAAAAAAATTGATGGCTTGTTAGCAAATAAGCCAGAAGGTGCATTTTATATATTTCCGTCAATTAATTTTTTTATAGGGAAAAAACTATTAGATGGGACTGTTATCAAAGACGATTTAGTATTTTGCAAAGAATTATTGAATAGGAAAGGCGTTGCTGTTGTTCCCGGATCAAGTTTTGGAGAAAAAAACTCTATAAGATTAAGTTATGCTTTAACCGAGAGTAATATTAGGCTGGCATGCAAAAAAATGAAACAATTTTGTGACTCTTTAAAATGAAAGACGCTTCTACCTTGATTTTTCCTTTGTTTCATTTTATGGAAATATAATGTTGGACATTAAATTTATAAGAAAAGATCCAGAATGTTTTGATGCCTCGCTGAGGAAAAGAGGCGAAAAGCCATTTTCATCAGAAATTCTGAAGTTTGATAGTGAACGAAGGAAGCTGATCGAAGAGTTAGAAAATATAAAAGCTAATAGGAACAATCTAACAAGTCAGTTTGGATCTTCAAAAACAAAAGAGATAGACGTAAATTTAGACGAGCTCCGTCAAAAAATTTCTATTCAAAAAAATAAAATATCTGAACTCGAAAAAATACTCCATGGTGTAGAAAAATCTTTGCATTCTATACTAGTAAATTTACCTAACATATTGGATGATGACGTGCCTATAGGAGCTGATGAGCAAGATAATAAAGAAATCTCCAAATATGGATTAATAAAAGAGTTTGGTTTTCAGCCATTGGAGCACTTTGACGTAAACGCGACAAAAAATGGACTTAATTTCAAGGACGCCGCAATAGTTTCAGGCTCTCGTTTTGTTTTCTTATCAGGCGCTATGGCACTGTTGCATCGTGCTTTAACTCAATTTATGCTAAACACTCACATTAATGAAAATTCTTTAGAAGAGTTTTGGTCACCCGTCCTTGTGAAAGAGTCTTCGATGATCGGAACAGGCCAACTTCCAAAATTTGAAAATGATAGCTACAAGACTAGTGACGGCCTATGGTTGATACCCACTGCTGAAGTACCGTTAACGAATATAGGAAGAAACAAAATATATGATACTAAAGAGTTACCTAAAAGAATGACATCAGCAACTCAATGCTTTAGGTCTGAAGCAGGAAGTGCTGGTAAAGATACAACTGGTATGATAAGGCAACATCAATTTGAAAAGGTAGAAATGGTAACGTACTGCATTTTTGAAGAAGGCCTCCAAGAACTCGAAAGAATGACGAGCTGCGCCGAAACTATATTAAAAAAATTAGAAATACCTTTTAGAAGGGTACTTCTCTGTAGCGGTGATACAGGTTTTGGTGCAACAAAAACATATGATATAGAGGTTTGGTTGCCAGGCCAAAATATCTATCGTGAAATCTCCAGTTGTTCTCTTTGTGGTGACTTTCAATCAAGAAGAATAAATATTCGGTATAAAAAAAATAGAGATAGCAAACCCGAATTTGTGTCTACCTTAAATGGATCGGGCTTAGCTGTAGGAAGGTGTTTGGTTGCAGTAATTGAAAATTATCAAAATGCGGACGGATCTATAAAAATACCTGAAGTATTGAGACCGTATACAATGAACCATTCAGAAATTGATAAAAATGGGATGTTAAAATAACATGAGAATATTGGTGACAAATGACGATGGAATTGATGCTGATGGATTAAAGGCTATGGAGAAAATAGCTCAAGAAATGTCTAATTCTATAGATCCAGTTTTCGTTGTTGCTCCCAAGGAAAATCAATCAGCAAAAAGTAACTCAATAACTTACAATAAACCATTTCAGATAAGAAAAATCAACGAGTTGCGTTATGCTGTAGAAGGAACACCAACCGATTGCGTAATATTTGCGATGGACCATCTGATGAAAGAAGTAAAACCAGATATAATTCTATCAGGAATAAATAGTGGCTATAATTTATCTGAAGACATCTTTTATTCAGGAACTATTGGGGCTGCCATTGAAGGATCCTTAAGGGGTGTGTTATCAATAGGTATAAGCCAATGTTATAACTCGAAGACTATAGGAAAAAAAAATATATATGATTTTGCGAAGAAACATGCTTCAGATATTTGCTTAAAGCTTTTTAATGCTTTCTATGATCTTTCAGACAAAGAAGCACCTATTTTCAATATAAATTTTCCAGTTGAACCTATCTATGATTATCCAAATTGTGTTAAACCCGTAAAAGTAGGAAGAAGGACTAGTTCGAACTTTATTTGCAAAACAATAGAAGCAAAATCAGACCTCATAACAACAGAAATCTCAAGTCGCGTTGAAAATGAATCACAGTCAACTGAAAGCGACTATATGAGTTGTTTAAATGGTCATGTAACAATTAGCCCTCTGAGTACAAATTTAAATCACCAAGTGCATTTAAACAGACTGAAAGATTTTTTCGGCTAAAATGGATGAACAAAAAGCACGCCTATTTTTAAAAATCAGAAAGAGTTGTTCCTCTGATCCAAGAATTTTGAACGCTATGGAACAAACATCGCGAGAGAAATTTATATCTAAAACTTTCATGAAAAGAAGCTATGAAGACATTCCTTTACCTATTGCTTGTGATCAAACTGTGAGCCAACCATCTTTGGTAGCTTTAATGATAGATCAATTAGAAATTCCAAAAAGGAGCAAAATTTTAGAGATAGGCACTGGGTCTGGTTTCCAATCAGCAGTGCTTGCTAAGCTCGCCTCTAGAGTTTATAGTTTAGAACGGCATAATGCCTTAGTTGTTTCAGCAAAAGAACGCTTGTCCAAGCTTGATATTTCAAATGTTACAATAATTTTGGGGGATGGATTTCTTGGGTATAAGAATCAAGCACCTTTTGATAGAATCATTGTTTCAGCAGCAGTAGAAGAAATACCCAAAATTCTATTAGATCAATTGAAAATAGACGGAATAATGGTCTTACCGGTAGGTCTCCCAAACGATGAACAAATACTTCTAAAAGTCACCAAAAGACCAAAAAACTTAGACATAAAGGAGATCTTGAGTGTAAGATTTGTTCAAATGCTAGAAGGTATCTCAAAAGATTAAGTTAAAGAAACTCAGGACATATAAATGATAAATTCTATTAAAATCACTATTTATTTTATGGTAGCTCTTATTTTTCTTGTAAATTGCCAAACAAAAACAAACAGTAACTCTACGTTAATAGAAACTTCAGAAATTGAAGAATTTGCAACAGTTGAGAGACCAACAGCTGACGCGCGTGGAATAATAACCTATGAAAAGTATCAAGTTCTCATTGCTAACGGAGAAGAAACTATTGAAGATACTGCTACTAGATTAGGAATAAATGCAGAAAGTTTTGCACTTTATAATGGCTTGATACCAAAGTACCGGCCAAGAAAAGGTGAATTATTGGCTCTTCATAAACGGATAGATGGTAATACTGTAAATCAATCTAATGACTGGTCTGAAACCTCAACCAAGGAAATACTTAATAAAGCATCCTCCAAGTTCAATACGAAACTTAGCGTACCCTCAAATCCAATTAAGCATAAAGTTGAAAGTGGAGAGACAGCATACTCTATCGCAAGACTTTATAAAGTATCAGTGACATCTTTAGCAAGATGGAACGGGCTAGACCCTGAGTTTACCATTTACCCGGGGAGAGAATTGATAATACCTGTGCCAGTACTAAAAGACGTAAAAATAAAAACCACTAAGAGTGTTAAAAGAAAAAAAGTATTTTCATCCTCTCAAAAAAAGAAGAATGATGGCTCAAAAGTCACTAAACCTTCAGAAATCAAAAAAACAGCTCTAAATAACACTAAAGAGTTTATCATGCCTCTTAATGGAAAAATTATAAAAAGATACAATACATCTAACAGCGTAGATAAAAATGAGGGAATTGATATTGAAGCGCCTCCAAACTCGACTGTGGTTTCATCAAGTAACGGTAAAGTGGCATTGATTACAGAGGGTACCGATAAGATTGGAAAAATAATTCTTATCAAGCACAAGAATAATTTTATCACTCTTTACGCAAGGATGAATAATATTACTGTAAAAAAAGATGAAATTGTTTCTCAAGGTCAAAAAATTGGAACAACTATGAATTTGGCTGGAGAAGAAGAAAAAACAATGCCAACTCTTCATTTTGAAATCAGAAAAGGAACAAAAAGCGAAGACCCTGAGAAATACTTTAACTAAATAGATTGTTAAGCATTTCTTTTTCAAGGTTAAGCTCATTAGCAAGCGAAATTATAAATTGCTTTGCAACTCTACCGGATCTTGCCCCCCTTTGCATCTGCCACGCAATAGCTTTCTTCTCTAAAGATTCCTTTTTGAGAGGAACACCTAAAGCCTGTGCATAACTATTAATAATTTCTAAAAATAGCTTCTGGTCACATTCGTAGAGTCCTAAAGAAATACCAAATCTATCTGAGATAGAAAGCTTCTCATCATTTTCCTCACTTTCTCTAATAAAACCCATGTCTGTAACAGTATTCCTACTTAGCAAATGGCGTCTATTGGACGTAGCATAGACAACTACATTTTTTGCATTCCCTTTAAGACCGCCATCAAGGATAGACTTAAGTGATTTATAACCACTTTCTCCATCATCAAACGAAATATCATCACAAAAAATAATAAATTTTAAATCAATTGCATACAAAACGCTTAAAAGTTTATCTAGTTCTAAAACACTATCTCTTGAAACTTCAATTATCTTCAATTTTTTAAATGACTTATTAACCTCATTGAAAACGGATTTAATGAGAGTCGATTTTCCCATTCCTCTTGCTCCCCAAAGCAATATATTATTAGCAAATCGACCCTCTACAAGTGCGGTTGTATTAATCAGAATTTTTTCTTTTTCATCATCCATACCTTTAAGCATGCATAGTTTAATACCTGAAATATTATCTATCACTTCAAAATTATTTAGTTCTGGTTTCCACACAAAAGCATCTGCTTTCGTAAAAAAGCTATTACTAGGAGGCTTCGGATACGCTCTCTCCAAAGCTTCGGCAATACGTTTCAAATACTCTTCGTTCATTATTATATTATTAACTCAGATTTTCATTATCTAACTCGTTAATACTTTTTTCTCTTTTTTTCTCTACCATTTTCACCAATAAAATTGACAATTCATAAAGAGAGTAAACAACAGAGAACAATATAAGTTGAGTAATCACATCGGGAGGTGTAACTAAAGCCGATAAAATCAAAATACTAATCATCGAATATTTTCTAAATCTTAATAAGAAATCAGAGGTTACTAATCCAGCTTTCCCTAATAAAGTTAGTAGTACTGGTAATTGAAAACAAATACCAAAAGCAAGTATAAACTTCATTGTAAGACTCAAGTATTCATTAATTGTACCCAGATAAGATATACCTACAAGGTCATTTACATTATTGGAATTTTGGAAGCTTAAAAAGAAATCAAAAGCTAGTGGCAAAACTATATAAAAGGAAAAGGAGGCACCAATAAAGAATAAAATAGGTGACGCTAACAAGAAGGGTAAAAAAGCCATTTTCTCTTTCTTGTACAGACCGGGTGCTACAAATTTCCAAAGCTGAAAAGCTATAAATGGAAAAGCTAGAATAAATCCACCAAATAAAGAAATCTTAACGTTAACCATAAATCCCTGTTGCATACCAGTAAAAATAAGTTCTGTTGGTCTTTCTTGTATGGCTAACAATTTAACAATTGGACTAGCCAAAAAATTAAATACATAATTGGAAAAAGGAAAAACTAAGATCATGCAGACAACAAAAGCCAATAGGCACCAAATTAGTCTCGATCGTAACTCACTGAGATGTTCAATCAAAGGTGCGCTAGAAGATTCAACTTCATCGCTCTCATCAAATTTATTTTTCATTAATCAACTAACTCTGAAAGATTATCAAGTTTATCTAAGAAATTTAAGAATTTTTCTTTAAAACCTTTTTTTGTTTTTTTGGAATTATTTTCTTCTTTTCTACTACTTTTCCTGAATCATTATCTTGGATCGGTTCATTATTTTTAAAGCTATCAAAATCAGTAATATCACTCATAGAGGACTTTAGCTTATTCATCTCGTCAACTTCTGCAACCTCATTAATTTTATCAAAAAATTCACGCGAGATTTGTTTTATATTACCTACTAGTTTACCCGCTTTATTAAATAGCATAGGTAAATCCTTTGGACCTACTACAATTAACGTCACTATTGCTATAATTAGGAGTTCCTGCCAACCTAGGTCAAACATAATTTTTTACAACTAGCCTTTATCTTTTTCAGGAGTTATGTCTTTTACAGTTTGAGCGACCTCCTCATCAGAATTTTTTAATTCATTTTTACCGTCATTTATTCCTTTCTTAAAGCTAGTTATACCCTTGCCTACTTCTCCCATTAGAGAGGATATTTTCCCTCTTCCGAACATTACTAATATAACTACAGCAATTAATATAATTCCCACAGGTCCGATATTATTTAGCATCAACTTATCTCCAAATTATTTAATTATCTTGTCTGAAGTTAATAAACTAGCAGAAAAATAAAAATTTTCACTTAATTTTTTATTCCTTTACAAAAACAAAGCATCTGTCTCTTCTAACAGATACCCACAACTTTGTACCGTCTGGAGGTAAAAACACTCCTGGAACAGTTGACTTCAAAATAGAACCATCGAATTTCATCTTAATTTCTATTAAACTTTCCTTTCCAAGAAATCTAGCCCTTAACACCTTTCCACTTGCCGCTATTCCTCTTTCAGCAGTTGGACTAGGGCCCTTGCCATTTCTATCAAAATCAATTTTCAAATGTTGAGGTCTTATTATTATTTCTACATTTAATCCATCCTCCACACCAGGAGTCATGAATAATCCGAAAGGTGTATTAGTTTGAGAATTTAAAACTGTCCCTAAGATAACATTACTATTTGATAAGAATTTGGCACTTTCATTATCAACTGGTTTATTATAAACATTATAAGGAGCGCCCTTCTGATAAATCTGGCCTGCTCTCATAACACCTATACTATCAGAAACTTTCATCGCTTCTTCTGGATCATGAGTAACCATTATTACCGATGATTTCTCAATTTTTAATACATTCAAAGTGATATCTCTTATTTCATCTCTTAATCTATTATCCAAACTTGAGAACGGTTCATCCATTAGCATTAATTTGGGTTTTGGGGCAAGAGCCCTAGCAAGCGCCACTCTTTGCTGCTCTCCCCCTGATAGCATATGAGGATACTTACTTTTATCTGAAAGCATTTCGACAGACCTTAGAAGAAATTCACTTCTTACTTGAGTTTCTGTACGAGTTAGATGGTTTTTTATACCAAAACTTACATTTTCAAAAACCGTAAGGTGGGGAAATAAGGATAAATCTTGAAATACGATCCCTATATCTCTATCCTGCGAGTGTTTTTTTATTTTGCTTCCTCTTGATACTAACTCTCCACCAATATAAATTGAGCCTTTATCTGGTTCCTCTAAGCCTGCTATCAACCTTAAAGCTGTTGTCTTTCCGCACCCAGAAGGCCCTAAAAGACACATGAATTCACCAGTTTCTATTTCCAAGTTTAGATCATCAACGACCAAATTTCCATCGAACGATTTCGAGACATTTTTTATAGTTAAGATGTTATCATTATTAAATTTAGTCACTGAAATAACCCTAAGTTAGCAACTATAAATATTAGCACCCAACGCTAAAAATTCTATATAGAAATCAATTGTCTTTTTAACTATTTTATTTTACTCAACAAAGGCCTTTTCAATTACGAAGTCAGCTGGGGAGGAATTAGAACCTTCTTTCAGTCCTTTTTCTAAGCATATATTTTTAAAATCATTTAACATTTGCATACTTCCACAAATCATTACTCTATCTTCATCTGGGTTCAAATCTTTACCAGTAAAATGTACAAATTGTTTAGTTTTAAGCCAATCAGTAACTCTACCGCTAAATTGACTTTTCTCCCTTGTTGTGGTGGGAATGAATTTCAGTTTATCCAATACGAATTGGCTAAGTATGTCATCGTCTTCTATAAGCTTTAGAATAGACTTTCCATAATCAAGTTCATTATTGAATCTACATGTTTGGAATAGTAGTACCTCATCAAACTTTTCGTATGTTTCAGGATCCCTAATTATACTTACAAAGGGAGCTATACCTGTGCCAGTTGAAAAGAGGATTAATCTCTTTCCTGGAAGCAAAGCGTCATGAACTAAAGTTCCTACAGATTTACTCTTCATTAATATTGTGTCTCCTGCACATAGATTTTGAAGCCGAGATGTTAAGGGACCGTTTTCAACCTTAATAGAATAAAATTCAACCTGCTCATACCAGTTAGGAGAAGCTATTGAATAAGCTCTTAGAATAGGTTTATCGTTTACCATTAGTCCTATCATCACAAATTCCCCTGTTCTAAATCTAAAAGATTTGGGTCTATTACACGAGAATGAAAAAGTTTTCTCTGTCCAGTGTTTAACACTCAAGACTTCAAGCTGATCAAATCCACCAGTTTTACTCATCCAAAAAACCTTTATTGCACATAAATAATAATATAAGGAACCGTCTAATTCAAAAATAGAACTTTAACAAGAGGTTTTTTTCCACAAAATGAATACAACTCTTTTCTTATAAACTGCTCTATTTTTTCAGTTATTTGTAATTCAATTTTGTTGTTTGTTTGCCCAGCATTATTTAAAAAAACTTCAGCCCTATTTTTAAGCTCTGAAGCATAATCATCAAATCTAGGAAGCCCAATAGAATCAAACTCTATACAAATTTTTTTATTTTTTTTAGTAATATTTAGTAGAACTAATAATATACCCTCTGATGCAATCTTTCTACGTTCAGAAAAAGCTATATTGTCTGAACTTGCAATAACAGTTCCATCTACAAAAAGTCGTTCGGCTTCAGCAATATTTTTAGTTTTTACATGCAAATCCTTATCAATCTCAACTATTTCACCATTTTTTACAATTATATTTCTTATTTGTTGTGTATTAAGAAGCTCAGAGTGAGCATAAATATGCCTCGGCTCACCATGCATAGGAATAACCAATTTGGGCTTAAGCGATTTATAAAAACCTTTAAGATCTGGCACGTTTGTATGGCCACTAACATGAAATGTTCTATCCTCTTCATACCTTACCTTTATCCCTTTTTCCGTTAGATTATTTATAACTCGATTAACTGCCACTTCATTGCCTGGAATGGTCTTTGACGAAAAAACAAAAGTATCTCCTTTTTGAAGCTCTAAACTCATATATTTTCCTTTAGAAAGTTGTGAAGATACCGCACGTGGTTCACCTTGTGATCCAGTAGCGATTATTAATAAATTTTCAGGAGGTATTTGATAAGCTCTTTTAGCATCTACTCTCGAAGGGAAGTCCAATAAGATTTCATTGTCAAAAGCCTTTTCAAGCATATTGTTCATAGCTCTTCCCAAAACTACAACAGATCTACCCACTTTTTCTCCTGCCTTAGCTATAGACTTTAGTCTCGCTAAGTTTGAGGCAAAGGTAGTAAAGACTACCCTTCCTTTGCAATCCTTCATAAGCTTTTCGATTGGCTCAATAATAGTTTTTTCAGATTTACCAACGTCAGAATTAAGAGCATTTGTCGAGTCTGCCACGCATAAAGCGGGAGGCCCTTCGAGAGCTTGTATAAGTAGCTTTACATCTAGGGGATTTTCTAAAACTGGGGTCTTATCAAGTTTGAAGTCACCTGTATGCAATATATTTCCAATTCCGGTTTTGATAATAAGAAATGATGCCTCTGGTACTGAGTGAATAGCTGGAAAAAAGCTAATTGTAGCAAATTTTAATTTAATCTCATAGGGCCATTCTTTTACTATTACTACTCTGGACTGATCAATTTTAACTCTCTCAAGTTTATCTTTAACTATTGAAGCAGTAAAACTTCTACAATATATCTTACATTTTAATTTCGAGGAAACAAATCCAATTGCTCCCAAATGATCCTCGTGTGCATGTGTTATAAATATTGCTTCTAAATCATCAATATTTTTGAGAACTAAAGAAGGGTTCGCAAAAATCAAATCTACTCCTGGTTCACTCTGAAACTTTGGAAAGGCAACACCAGCATCTACGATGATATACTTAATTTTATTATTTTTTTTGAAACCATAGGCATACATATTCATGCCTATCTCACGAGAACCTCCAAAGGGTGTATAAAAAATTGTTTCATCCTTCATTTCTAATCTACTCCCTATTAAATTCAGAAATAAAAGACAGTCCTTTTATTGTAAGTCTTAGATCAA
>MDTB01124438.1_pt1 | contig 14918 bp, 12 predicted proteins | sample 811161 | NCBI WGS metagenome assembly MDTB01 (sample SAMN05326650, study PRJNA326480) | marine metagenome | isolation source: seawater | place: Mediterranean Sea | collected 2009
AAATGATAAATTTACATATTTAGTTGAAACAACTTGGCCCTTTAAAAAAAGAATCATTATTAATCCAATAAGGACTGGCCATGGCTGACTTAGGTTTTTGGAGATTAAACCCTGGTCATTGGCAGAAATGTGATAATATTTCAATAGATTACGCTATTATGGAAACTGCAAAAAACCTTGAAGCAATCTCTTTGAAAGGAAATTGGTCTGACTTGGGAGATTGGAACTCAGTTTGGGAAGAAACAGCGGAAAAAGTTAATGGAGTAGGGGCTTCAAAAAACACCCACGCGATAGATTGCCAAAATGTTCTAATTCGTTCCGAAAATGCAACACAGGAAGTTGTAGGCTTAGGTTTGAAAGATACAATCGTGATTGCAACACCAGACGCAGTACTTGTTGCCAATAAGAAAAGGAGTCAAGACGTTAAGCTGATTGTTGATAAGCTTAAACAGGAAGAAATTCCACAAGCTGAAAAGTTCCCCAAAGTACACAAACCTTGGGGCTGGTATGAGAGCCTTTCAACTTCAAATAATTGCCATGTTAAAAGGATACATGTTAATCCTAGAGCTGCTTTAAGTTTACAAAGCCATGAATTTAGGTCAGAGCATTGGGTCGTTGTCGAAGGCAGAGCAAAAGTTCGCGTCGATAAGAAAACAAGAATATTATCTCAAGGGGAATCAATATATGTTCCTGTGGGAGCTATTCACAGGCTCGAAAATACCGAAAATTTTCCTATGACAATGATAGAAGTTCAAACAGGGTCGTATTTTGGAGAGGATGATATCATTCGATACGAAGATCTTTATTCACGCAAAACTAATGATAACTAAATATCAGGAACAAAATTCTTTAAGTTTTAATGGTCGCTCTAGCTTGGGTTCAATACAGAAATTAGGTGCTTTCTTTTTTGTGATTTTTTGCCTCTTACCATATACAAGCTTCGGTACCAATAATTTAGACAGTCAGCCTTGGCCAGTCCTTATTGGATTAATAATGATTCTTTTTTTAAAGGGCCAAGTTGTTTCAACTAAATATGTAAATTTATCATTTTTGATCGTTCTCACTGGTTTTTTCTGGAGCTTAATATTAACAAACTCCATAGATTTTTTTACTATTCGTGCAGCCTACAACTACATGTCTTTTTTTCTGGTTCTAGTTTTATTTTTCACAATATTACATCATTATGGTCCACCAATTAATCTAATTAAATTTATAAATTATATTTGGATTTTTGCGGTATTTGTTCAGGCCATAGCTCCTGATATTATAGGAGCTTTGGGGAACTCTAGATCGAGCGTTGAAAGAGGATTTACGTCTCTAGCTTCTGAACCAAGTAACTTTGCTTATTACCTTATATTTTCTTCCCTGTTAGTCTTAAAGCTTCGTAACCATAATTGGAGAGCAGATCTTTTTCTACATTTAGTCAATATACTTTCTGTGATTTTCTTAGCAATGTCGAGTGTAGGTCTTATAATGCTATTAGTTATTGCATTGGTTTATTTTTTTAACATTATTCTGACAACTAAACCAAAAAAAGTAGGGATAGGAATACTATTAATTGGGGTTGTTTGTGTTATATTATTACTAAATTTTATGCCACTTTTTCTTGGTGACTCAAGAGTTGGATATTTAGTGCTGCAAGCTCTTAAAGAAAACCCTCTTCTTCTTTTAAAAGCTGATGCAAGCATAAATTATAGGTTAGAGCACGTAGTTTTTTCTTTTCATGGCGCATTTAATAATTATTTTATTCCAGGTGGGATTGATACTTTTGCAGGTATAAGAGATGATCTTAATCAATTTTATAATGGATATTTCTGGTGGGGAAGACCTTCTAAAAACATTCAGTGTTGGCTGGGCGATTGGATATATATCCTGGGAGGCTTTGGTTTTTTATCCCTTATTTCGTTGTTCTACCAATCATCGAATGGGTCGAGACAAGATTTCTTTTTTTTTGTGTCTATCGCTTTACTGCTTTTGGTAGCTGTTCCTCCAGCATTTCCTTTGATTCCCATGATATTTGCCTCTGGCATCTATGGTAAACAAAAACCAGATCAAATAAATTTCTCCAAATAGCGTACTTTTTAGTGCTAGCTAATTGATAAAACTATTATTTTTCAAAAAGCCTGAATTCAAATGAGATCCGAGTTTTATTCTTGTTATAATTTTTAGCTAGACCATGAATCAAGAAAGAAGAGAATATTAAAAACTCGTCTTCTTTTGGACTAAAGGTGCTCAATTTTACTTCGCCGTTCCAACTCTTCACACAGTTAACATTATATTTTTGTCCATTAAAATTTACACCAGCTTTTGTACGTTGAATGGAAGATTCATGTAAAAGATGAGAACCTTCTACTAATGGCAATCCAGTGTTATTTTTCTGACTTACCCCGCAAATAGGTATCCAAATGTTTACCATTGGTGGAATTTGACCCGTTGAGTCATAAACCTGATAAACATCCTTATGAGCAGGATTAAAGTTTTTACTAGAAGGCATATTTATTCGTGCAATTATTTTTGGATCGTAAGATATGCCTGACTCCCAACTTAACTCCCTAGAAAACAGGCTGCTTATTGACTTTAAAAACTTAGAAACATCTATATTAAGGTCGTTAGCATTAATTTGCCTAGTCTGTGAAATAATTTCGTTGTGTATCTCTTCATCTACATAATTGTGGTAATCTTCTAATCTAAATTTTTCAGAAATAGCATTTGAATTATATTTGGTCAGCAGCGATTGTATTTTTGATTTCAATTCCGACTTGACCTTCACGACGTCAAAATAAGCCGCTGACTTTAGAATAGTGTAGCCTTTTTGATACCAATCAGTAGCTTGCGTAATATCATTAAATTTTTGTGAGAGGCAAACGTTTTCACCGATGAAAAACTTAGTCGTGTCGTCTACAACTGTATCAAGCGTTTTATCGTCAATAATGTAATTTAAACGCATTTTCTAATCCCATAAAGCCTATTACACAAAATTCCTAATATTTCATAGCATACTTCAATTGTAGGGCCTAGAAAGTTATTTGCTAAACGCTTTAAAATTTTTTAATAGCATATCGCCTAAAATACTTTACTTTAACCAGTATATTTAAATATAAGAGGTTAATAGTGATCAAATTTGCCATCAAAAAATTTTATTCCAAGTTTATATTGAGAATAAAATTGGTTAGTCCCTAGAAGGAAACTTGATTTTAAATGAAATTCTCAGAAATAAAACTACCGTCTAACCGTAAATTCGGAATTACGTTCTCAATCATTTTTCTGATTATAGGTCTTTATCTTGGTTTCACTGCCGCATACTTTTTACTTGTCTACACAAGCATCATCTTAGCTAGTCTTTTTTTGTCATTGGCTATCTACAAACCAAAATGGCTATCAAAACTTAATAGGGCCTGGATGTTCTTTGGCTTTTTATTAAGTTTAATAATATCCCCTATTGTAATGGGAGTAATTTTTTTTTTTAGTTTTCACTCCGGTTTCCTTGATAATGAAATTATTTGGTAGGGATGAACTAATTTTAAAAAAGGGAAATAGAAGTTCATATTGGATCTCGAAACCAATAAATAACCACAGAAAAAATCCATTTAAGCAACAATTTTAGGCAATAACAACAATGGGTATTATAAAGGAACTTTGGGAATTCTTGAGAGAGCGTAAAAAGATTTGGCTTGCACCGATCATTGTTATAATGCTTATTCTCGGAGGTTTATTCATTTTAGCGCAAGGCTCTGTTTTGGCACCATTCATATACACAATTTTTTAATAGAGAAAGAAATGTACATTTTAGGCCTATCTGCGTTTTATCATGACAGTGCTGCCTGCCTAATCAAAAATGGTGAAATAATAGCAGCAGTACAGGAAGAGCGTTTTTCTAGAAAAAAACATGACGCTACTTTTCCCTCAAAAGCCATAAAGTATTGTTTAAATTATGCTAAAATCCTTCCTGAAGACATTCAAGCCGTTGTGTTCTATGAAAAACCATTTTTAAAATTTGAACGCTTGTTAGAAACATATCTTGCATTCGCTCCCAAAGGATTCAAAAGCTTTAGGTTGTCGATGTCTTTATGGATCAAAGATAAACTTTTCCAAAAAAGTATTCTAATAAAGGAACTTGAGTTTGCATTGACTGAATCAATAAATTGGAATGAAAAGATACTTTTTACAGAGCACCATCTATCGCATGCGGCCAGCGCTTTCTATCCTTCTCCATTCGATAAAGCTGCGGTTCTAACGCTTGACGGTGTTGGCGAATGGGCAACTACTTCATTAGCAATTGGAAAAGGGAGCGACTTAGTAATCAAAAAAGAGATCCGCTTTCCTCACTCCCTTGGATTGCTCTACTCCGCTTTCACTTACTATACAGGATTTAAAGTTAATTCAGGTGAATATAAGGTTATGGGTCTAGCTCCTTATGGGGAAGAAAAATATGTGGATCTAATAAAAGACTCACTCATAACAATTTTGGATGACGGCTCGTTTCATTTAAACATGAATTATTTTGACTTTGCAACGGGCCTTACCATGACCAACAAGAGATTTCATGCTCTTTTTGGTGGTCCTCCAAGGAACCCAGAAGCACAAATAACCCAAAAAGATATGGATTTAGCAGCTTCAGTGCAGAGAGTGGTTGAAGATGTAATTCTTAAACTCGGCCAAAGTATTTTTAAAGAAACGGGTGAAGATAACTTGTGCCTTGCAGGTGGTGTAGCTTTGAATTGTGTGGCAAATGGAGTGTTATCTAGATCTAAAATATTTAAAAATATCTGGGTTCAACCAGCCTCTGGTGACTCGGGAGGTGCTGTTGGTGCTGCGTTGTCAGCTTGGTACAGTCACTTCAAAAAAGAACGTCGAGTCGATGCTAAGGTTGACAAAATGAAAGGCAGTTACCTTGGGCCAAGTTTCTCAACCAATGATATTAAGAGAGAGCTTTCCGACTCTGGAGCAATATTTCACGAATATGCCAAAGATACTGTACAGGATAAAGTGGTAGAAGCATTAAAAAATGGTAAGGCAGTGGGCTGGATGCAGGGAAGAATGGAATTTGGCCCACGAGCTCTTGGCAATAGAAGTATTTTAGCTGATCCAAGGTCCTCTGAGATGCAAAAGCAACTTAATCTTAAAGTAAAATATCGAGAGAGCTTTAGACCCTTTGCTCCAAGTGTACTCAGAGAAAAAGTTGGTGAGTGGTTCGATTATGATGAAGACAGCCCATATATGCTAATGGTTGCTCCATTGGCAGAAGAGAAGCGCAGAAATATGACAAAGAAAGAAGAACATTTTTTTGGGATTGAAAAGTTAAATGTTTCGAGATCAACAGTTCCAGCTATCACACACGTAGACTACTCCGCGCGCATACAGACCGTTCACTCGGAAACGAATAAAGATTATTTCTCTCTTATAACAAAATTCTATAAACAAACTGGCTGTCCAATTCTTGTGAATACATCATTTAATGTTCGTGGAGAACCCATTGTTTGTAGTCCTACAGATGCCTTTAAATGTTTCATGGGCACTGATTTAGATGTTTTAGCAATAGGTAAATTTATTTTGTATAAAGAAAAACAAAATCAAGATTTATTAAAAAATTACGAAAATAACTATGAACTTGATTGAGGGAACAATTCCTCATTGGAATTTTTTAGTGTGAAAAAACAAAATAAGGTTTGAAGATAAATTTTATTTTATAAAATGATCGTCGCATTTTTTGTATCAATTTTTTAAGATGAAAGTAACCATCTAATTTTATTTCTAGAAATTAAATTAATTTTTAATGATTAATCAAAAGGTTTTGTGTAGGTAGATTTTATTACAAGAAAAGCAACCTATATTTTCTTTAAATTTATAAAGACCTAGGTTGGGCAATGAGTTTACTGAGGAAGTTCCAATGTCTAATAAATCATAACCATTATCTTTAGCAAACTGGGTCAACTGGTAAGATAATAGAGCAACTGGGCTAAGGGTTTCATATCCGGGTAAATCGCCCCAGTAAAATACATATAGGATATTTTTTTTTACATTTAAACATACTGCTGAGGCTATAATTTTGGTTCCATCAAAAATGCCAAAAAAAAGAGTCTTTTCTTTAAATGTATCTGACATTTTGGAAAGCATTTCCCAAGACATTGTGACGGGAAAGCTTTTTTTCTTCCTATTTTTAACGATAACTTCATAAGCCTCATGGTATTGATTTTGACTTAGCCTTTTAAATGATAAACCATTTTTCAAACAGTTTTTTATTCTCTTTCTATTGCCATGGCTAACAAATCTATTTATTTCATATCTCGCGACATCAATATATTGATTTAATTCTATGTTTAATACTTTAAAACCATCTCTGTGGAGGACTGATATAATGTGAGAATTATTTCCCAGAGAGTAGATATCAGGGGGCAATATAATTTTAATAGTTTTTGGACACTCAGCTTCTAATGCTTTTAACACTTTCATTATGAAGAGCTCTTTAATATCTAAGTTTATCGAATTGACGAACTCAAATCCTCCGTAGGAACCAGCACAAGGGCTCTGAAGTTCTCCGTTTTCTTTTTCTAAAAAGTTACAGACCCCTACACATTTTTCATCTGAAATGAGATGTAGGCTAAAATAGAAAACTCTTCCACTCTCTTTATGAAGGTCAATGAATTTCTCATTATTGAACAGTGAAAAATCATTTATTCCTTTTTGCTCTCTTTTAATAAGATACTTGTTATTTAACTCAATCAGTTTGCTATTCATTTTATTATGGCAGATTTAACAATTTCTCCAATTTGAGACATATCATTTTCGGTGTACCTCTGGTCAATCGGAAGCATCACCGTATATTTCGATAGTCTATATTCAATACTTGAACTTGGAACCAATTCGATAACATGTTTCCACCAAAAAGGGTTGTATAATTTTTTCTCTATAAGTTTGTATCGCAGATCTTCTTGTTCAATAAGAAAAGGGTAATACATGTGAGTTTCGCTTTCTAGATTAATTCGAAATTCGTTTATTGAGTGTAAAGCGTCATGTAGTACCAAGAAGTTTCTGAGGCGTTTACCGTGGACCTCCTTATAATTTATTGACTTTAATATTTTTTTGGTAAATTTAGACATTCCCATGTAATTATTAGACAACCTTTCTTCATTTCTTAGGCTCTGTTGGTATCCTGCATTAACTCCAGCATCATGCTGCTTCACTAAATGGATAGAGTTTTGATATGAAAAGTCATTTTCAAATTTTTGGGATAATGTAAAGTTGTCTTTAATCAAGTATGCGCCATCAGATACTCCAAAAAATTTTCTTGTTGAATAACAATTAAAAGCTCCCTTAACTGGCAGGGAAAAAAAAGCATGACAGTTATCAATGATTAAGTTTTCAAAATTGGAAGAGATTTCTTTAATCTGTGACGAGTGCGCGTTGCCATAGTAATTGGTCCAAAAAACAAAGTCTCCCTTTGATGTTGCTACATTTTTCGGAAGGAGGTCATCATCTAAAAGATAATATTCAATGTCCACATTAAGTTTTTTTGAAAGGATCTCCAGTTTCAGCGCATGTGAAATACGGAAGGAATATTTTTTTTATTTTCTCTTCTTTAGCTGCGAAAAAAAAGGTCGCTCGTCCGCTATTTAAAGGTACTACATTAAAATCTGAGTTTGTAGTATAGTACTCGTCTTTAAATGTCTGCAGTTCAAGCGGAAGGTAACCTCCGTATTCCCTTTTAACCATAATCCAATTTTCCATTTTTACTAAATACGCAATATAATTCGCAACCATATTCTGGAAAATATTTTGATAAACTAAACAACCCATCAATGATTTCATCGTTGATAATATCATTCTCGATACAGCGCATCATTTGACTGTGAGTGAATGGTTTTATGAAAAAAGACTTGCACTCCTTTATGGTTACCTCAGGTAATACTTTCAATATTGTTTTCTTCAATGTTTCTATGTCATAGTTTGCATTCTGTTCAAGCACCATATTACGTTCAGATTTTTGATGTATATCATTTATTAGACCCATCTCTTTTGCAATAACTCTGTGAAAGGATTTAGCATTTGGCACGTTGAGATAAACTGAATTGTCTTCAGTGAGAAGGGCTCCTAGTGTTCTCAAAAATTTTTCTGGTGTGGGAGTTTCATGAAGTACTCCGGTCGAAATTATGCAATCAAATTTTTTGTTCATTATTTCTTTATAAGACATTTCAAAATAATCATTAATGCATTCCACATTTGTGTAATTTCTGGAAAGTGTCTTAGCATTTTTCCAAGCATCTTTCCCAGGCTCAATTACTGTGTATGAATTGAAATCGTCATATTTTTTGAAGCAGGGAGTGAAACCACATCCAATTTCTAAAATATTTTTTGCTTTTTGCTCGACTAAAAAGTCTAGAGCCTTTTGTTCCCTATACTTTCTTAGGATTTCTTCGAAACTATAAATTTCTTTATACTTACGCCAATAATTGTTTATGTCTTTAGTCATATTTTGTTTTTTGATAAAAACCTTAAACCAATAAAGGTTGGAACTTCTTTTAAAAGGTTTAACCCTCTGTAAAGGTGATTGACAGTATACATAAATGATTCCAGTTTAAACAGGTTTTTTTAGAGTTATATTAGCATTTTGTAATGAAAATTATAAAATTTCAGACTATTCACGTATTAAGTATGCATTTACTTATCCAAAAATTCATAGAAAGTATTTAATTAGAATTTAAGAGTGGAGCCTATTAATCTTAGCTCCATGCATTAATGTACATTTGTGCAATTTTTTTGTGATCATGATACTTTTCTACAAATTTTCTAGAAGCAAAGCCAATGCGCTCTATCTCTTTCGGGTTTTTAATAAAGTACTCCACCGATTTTACAATAGACTCTACGTTAGGCTTAATATTTAAAACAGGGCTTTTTCGTGTGCTTAGTGCTTTATGAGATTCAGGCTCTGAGCCTCCTAAAACCACTTTCCCTTTAGACATCGCAAATAGGGCATTCATTCCAGCTGAATAAGAAAACACTTGATCGATTATGATATTACTTCTGGTAATAAAATCAAGATATTCATCTAAGGGCATATGGCCTTTTATATTTAGCTCAAGTTGGTCAGAGTATTTTTCTGATAAAATCTTGAATGCATCCTCTATAAATCTGGTGCCTTTCAGGCCATATCTAGATAGACCATGAAAAACTTTTATTTTACCTTTTACCATATTGGGTTCATACTTCAAATTGGCTGTATTTATTGGGATTGGCAATGTTTTAAGTAATTTTTCTTCATGTCTATATCCACATTCGTACTCAAAATTGTTTGGAATAATCCCATCACAAATATTTGCCACACTTTTGTTAAAGTTTAAAGCCGATGGAGTTTCAAAAATTGATGTTGGTTTCTTAAGATCGTAAGTCAAATGATCTTTAAAAGGTGTGTACTTTAATTTTTTTCCTGCATGTTGCCAATAATAAGCATCCATTCCTGCGGCTGAAAGGAAGAACTTGCCATTTTCTTTTTTTAACTTTTTATAAAACCAAATTATAGGAAACGCTGTTAGTTTAAGTTCAAAGGGGTTTATTAACTGAACTACGTCGAAACCTTTTGCGATCTGTATTAATCTCAAAAGTTTAATCCTTCTATCTATTTTCGCATAAAGCCCTGAGTGCTCTGAATTCAATTTAACATTTGCAGATATGTTTTTATAACCATCTCCATTCGAGCATAACACAACCTCATGGCCAAGATCAGTAAGGCCTTCCTTCAAGTTGAAGTAAAAACCGCTATACTCACCCAGTAGCAATATCCTCATGGCCTTTAATGTACTCCAATTGATTTTAAAAACATTGATTTTGCAATTACACTTATTTTATTCTTTTGTATATCAAATATTGGACAACTACTTTATCGATAGCTAGAAGAAAATAATTTATGTTTATACATAACTGGATTAAATTATCGACTTCTATGAATAATTAAGTGCCATAAATTTCAATAGCCCTATCGCTGGGTCTTGATTTTATTATTTTTTTAAATACTCATTCAAAACGAGCTATTTGCAATTTTTCCAAAGCTATATTTTGTATAAGTGGGTTGCTAACAGAATGATGAAAAAAGTTTAATAAAACTTTTAAATATGCTAACTGTTTAAGGCTAAACAAGTGGCATTTAATGCGAAATAAAGGGAGAAATTAATATCAGCATATTAAAATTGTTTTTGAAAAAGATACTTTTCATTTTTTTTTGGCTTCTAGATTATTCATTTATATCAAAAAAAAAAGGTTGGGTCTTCCATGGCTACACCGGACTACCCATAGGAAATAATCTTGCTCTATTTAAGTCTGTATTACAGAATGACAAAAGACTGGCGCCTTTTTTTTGGACTGGGAAAGTCGCCCCAAACATCCCAGAAGCTTGCAAATTTTTTAAAAAAATTCCTAGAAGAGAGGAGAGTATTTTAGAGCATGTTAGGTATTTGCTCTTTTTGTTGAGATTTAAAGTAATTTCGGTTGAAAGCCCAGCAGACCTAAACGACTACTTTCAATTTCTCCCTCAAAAAAGACGTGTAATTGTTTTGTTGCCACATGGGTTTACCTTGAAAACTTCTGGAATAACTGCTCCTCATCTTTCTCCAAAACAGAAAAGGGTTTGGTCGAAAGTTGGCAAAGAGTTTGACTTGATTTCAGCATCTTCTCGCCTGGAATCTTATATGATAAGTGCGACAGTAAATTGTCCAATAAATAATGTTGTCGTTATGGGGCAACAAAGGAAAATCGCTAATAAGGTTTGGACGAAAAAAGAGAAACTTGATGCAAAAAAAATTTTTGAAACTGCATATAGTAAATTACTACATGATAATAAATTAGTGGTCTATGCTCCAACTCATAGAGATCATGAAATTAATAGTTCAAGGCCTTGCCTATTTGGGTTCAAAAATCTCGAAATTTTAAATAGAGAATTAATCAAAAATAAATCATTGCTGCTGATCCGTGAACACGCGATCGCTTCCGAAAAAGAGCAAGTAGATTACTCAAACATAATTTACTCTCCAAGTGGTCCAACCATTGAATTTAGCCATATTTGTCCAGCCGTAAATTTATTAATCACCGATTATTCTGGTATTTTTGTAGATTGGTTGGCCTCCGATGTTAGATTTGCTTTTTGGCAGTATGATATTGAATCTTACAGGGACAAAAGAGGATTTTGGATACCAGAGGAAATCTTTTCAGTTGGCGCAAAAATAAAAACGCCTTCAGACTTTATAGAGCTTGTCTCGTCTAACACTAAGAGTGTAGATGAAAAGCAATCCTCAAGGTTTTGGAAGAATATTCTTTACGAAAACACTCAGAACGAGGCTTTAACAAAAACGGCAGATGAAATTTATAAAAAAACAAAAGAAAAACGGCTTATTTAAATTGAATCTCAATATCCAATAAGAAAGAAATTTTTCGGTAAATAAAAATTTTTTAGTTTGTTGTTTGGAAAAAATAGTCTAAAAAATAAAGAATTGGTTTGCGTTTAATTGTTATGATCACAAAAAATGTACGAAAAGCTGTATTCCCTGTTGCTGGCTGGGGCACAAGATTTTTACCTGTTACCAAGACTATCCCCAAAGAATTAATTCCCATACTTAATAAACCCTTAATTCAATATGCAGCCGAAGAGGCAATAGAGGCCGGAATTGATACTTTAATTTTTATTACGGGAAGAAATAAAAGAGCTATTGAGGATCATTTTGATGCAAACAAGGAATTAGAGGATGTATTAGAAAAAAATGGAAAATCAGAGGAGGTAAATGATCTTTTGAATGTTTTACCCTCAGGAGTTGAATGTATTTTCGTTCGTCAAAAAGAACAATTGGGATTAGGACATGCTGTTTCATGTGCTGAGAGAATTATTGGAGATGAGCCTTTTGCGGTACTGTTGGCTGACGATTTTTTGCCTTCAAAGAGTATAAATGTAACAATCGATTTAATTAAAGGATATAATGTTTCAGGCAATATCCAATTAGCAGTAATGGAAGTTAACGGCCCAGATATTTCAAATTATGGAGTTATTAAGTTAGACGAGAGCTTGGGCAAGGTAGAGGCATTGGTTGAAAAGCCTGATTTTAGTAAGGCGCCTTCAAATTTGGCGTCAATAGGTAGATATGTATTAACACCTGATATTTTCCGTGTCTTAAAAAATCTTCCCGTAGGAAAAAATAGAGAAATTCAGTTGGCAGATGCGATAAGCGTGCTCTGCGCAGAGGGTTCAGTAGAAATAGTGGGCATGAAGTCAAAAAGATTTGATTGTGGTTCTGTTAAGGGATATTTAGAGGCCAACCTTTTTGTTGGCAAACAAAAAGGTTGGCTCTAAACGTATGAAAAATTCTAAAAATAGAAAATTAACATGTTTTAAAGCATACGATATTAGAGGTGAACTAAATGTAGATTTTGATGAAGAAATTTGCAGGCGCATTGGCAAAGCATTTTCTGAAGTTCTATTAACAAAAGAAGTTGTTGTAGGCAGAGATGCCAGAGAAAGTTCTTATCGTCTTCAGGAAAACTTAATGAGAGGTCTGTCTGAGCAAGGTACAAAAATCATTGATATAGGTTTGTGTGGAACAGAAGAAGTGTATTGTGCGGTTAGTGAATACAAGGCATGCGGTGGTTTGATGGTTACGGCTTCCCATAATCCTGTTAATTATAATGGCATAAAAATGGTTAAAGCTGACTCCAAACCATTAGATCCAAAATCAGAATTGCTTGAAATTAAAAAGAGTGCCGAACAGAATAGTTTCAAAAAAAAAAAAGAGAGAGGGCATATAATTAAATCAGAGGTCGATGCTCGAAAAAAATATGTAGATATAGTCTTGAAATTTCTTGATATAGAGAAATTAGATGCGAAAAAAGTTTTGGTTAATTGTGGAAATGGAGCTGCTGGACCAACTTTCAATGCCATTGAAGGGGAACTTAAAAATAGAGGTGTTAATCTGGAGTTTGAAAAAGTATTTTTTGAACCTGACAGCTCATTTCCTAACGGAATTCCAAACCCTCTGATAAAAGAAAATCAGGAATTAACCAAAAAAAAAATATTAGAATCTGGGGCGTCTTTGGGAATTGCATTTGACGGTGATTTTGACAGATGCTTTTTTTTTGATGAAAGAGGTCAGTTTGTTAATGGCGAATACATAATGGGAATTCTTGCAGAGGAATTCCTTTCTTATAAGAACGGTGGAGTTATAGTTCATGACCCTAGGCGGATTTGGAACGTTCAAGATGTTATTTGCAAATTTGGTGGGAAAAGTGTTGTGAGTAAAACAGGTCACGCATATGTTAAGCAAACTATGAGAATGGTTGATGCCATATATGGAGGAGAAATTTCTGCGCACCATTATTTTAAAGACTTTTTTTATTGTGATAGCGGTATGATTCCTTGGTTATTAATACTTCAACTTTTGACTAGGAAGAAAAAAAACCTCTCACAAGTCGTGGACGAAAGAAAGTCTATTTTTTTAAGTTCAGATGAAATAAATATAGTTTTGGATCGACCAGATGACGCCATAAAGAGAATAAAAATGGCCTATAATAAAAAAGCTGTAAACAAAGATAATCTTGATGGACTGAGTTATGCATTCGAAAATTGGCGTTTTAATTTGAGAAAGTCTAACACAGAGCAATGCCTGAGATTAAACGTTGAGATTAAAAGTAAAAGTGAGTTATTAAAAGAGAAAGTCGATGAGGTATTGAGTTTTATTCAGGGACGGCACTAGTAAATGTTTGGAATAAAGAGATAGAATTTTATTTCCTTGTTTTTCAATTGCTTAACATAGATAGATTAGACAGTTTTTGCATACTTTAATTTAAAGTTTCAATTTGAGATCATAAAAATGAAAACAGCATTTATAACAGGATCAGCAGGATTTATTGGATTTCATGTTTGCAAAAAGCTACTGTCCATTGGCTGGAAGGTAGTCGGTATTGACGGCATGACCGATTACTACGATGTGGAGCTTAAAAAGAGTAGAAATTGTATTTTGAAAAAAAGTAAGAATTTTGTTTTTAAGCATTGTCTTTTAGAGGATAAAAAGTTAATCGAGGATATATTTAGCGAGTTTAAGCCTCAAATCGTAATTCATCTGGCAGCACAGGCGGGCGTCAGGTATTCCATGGAAAAACCTCAGGAATACGTTCAATCAAATATTGTTGGTACTTTCAATATCTTGGAATTTTTAAAGGAATATAAATGCGAACATTTTTTAATGGCTTCTACCTCCTCAATTTATGGTAGCAATGAACAATTGCCTTTTGGAGAAAATGACAAGTGTGATTCACAAAAATCGATTTATGCTGCTACAAAGAAAGCCGCTGAAACACTTTCCCACACTTACTCGCATCTTTATGACATACCCACTACTTGCTTCAGATTTTTTACTGTTTACGGCCCTTGGGGCCGGCCAGATATGGCGCTTTTTTCATTTACTGAAAAAATGCTTAATTCCGAGCCAATCGATGTGTTTAACATGGGAGATATGTTAAGAGACTTCACGTTTATTGACGATTTAGTAGAGGCAATTAGTAAATTATTGGAAGTGGTGCCCTCAGCTAATTCTAGTAAAGATTTTGCACAAGATAGTCTTTCTGATATAGCGCCATGGAGAGTTGTAAATATAGGTAATTCCCAGCCTCGCACTTTGATGGACTTTATAACCGCTTTAGAAAATGCGTTAAACATTAAAGCAATAAAAAGATTTTTAAATTTGCAGCCAGGTGATATTAAAGAAACTCACTCGGATAATAGCCTACTAAAGGATTTAACTGGTTTCGAACCCAAAACCAATTTAGAAACTGGGATAGAAGAGTTTGTCCAATGGTATAAGATGTATAAAAAAATACGAGAGAGATGAAATAAATGAAAATAGGGATTGTTGGAGTTGGGTATGTTGGATTAGTGACTGGGACTTGTTTGT
>MDTB01086328.1_pt1 | contig 14917 bp, 5 predicted proteins | sample 811161 | NCBI WGS metagenome assembly MDTB01 (sample SAMN05326650, study PRJNA326480) | marine metagenome | isolation source: seawater | place: Mediterranean Sea | collected 2009
ATCTCTGCTTACACCTTCTTTGGTGTAGTCTAATCTACTGAACGTGGTTGCTGGAGTGTAGTCAACAGGCTTAAAGTATAAGTTGGGTTTGAACACACTTTGAGACCTTTTATATTCAGGCAGTTCATTGGTTGTATTCAAAAGTTCTATACTCTGTGGGTCTGCTGTGACTTCGTCATCTTTCAGTGTGAGTTGAATGCTCTCTATAGAATCCGTGTTACCAAACTTTCCTGTACGTATCATCCACTCTGGATAAAATTCTAAATTGATATCTTCGCCCTCGTACTTTGCCTTTAATATTTTGTCTATTGCATTTTGCGTTCCTTTTTCTCTGATGTATCCTTGATAAAACTTGTACTGTGATATGTCGTTAACAAAAAGATTTTCTAAGTAATCCCTGCTCTGGTATCCAGTCAGCCTCTGTGCCAGGCGTTGTTGCGACTCGTCAAAGTTGTTACTTTCTAAATCGTAGAAATCGTTGAACTGTGAAATCTTGTAGTCAAAGTTTGGAATAAGTTGCGGAGCAGGTTTACTGTCTTTCAATGTCCAATTTACTGAGTCAAATTTTGTGCTAGAGTTATGATTTGATTTAGCAACATAAAATTTGCCCTGGTATTCTACACTATCACCTACTTTGTAGTCTGTGTTGGCCAACCAATACACTACCTGTGCGGCGTCAAACACAAAGCCAGGAGCATAGTAGTCACCGTTCCATCCGCCTGTCTTCCACCCTACCAATTTTAACCTTTGCTGTCTGAATCCTGTGAAACTATCGTAGAGTATGTCAGAGAACACTGTCTTGTTGTCAAACAGCAACACGTGTTCTTTCTGCACAGTATTCAATGCAACATGATATAAACCAACTGCACTTGATTTCAATGCCAGTTCAAATGTTTTACCAATTCTTTTTGTTGATATTTCTCTGACTTCGATCTTTCTGCCACCTGAATCAAGTAATGAATAATCTCCTGCAAGGTTTCTCAACTGTCCAACGACACTATTATTTGTGTCTAATTCAAAACCGTCTGCCGCCGGAGACACTGTCACTGCTGACCCCGGAGCCCATGATTGCGTTGTCCAGAAAAGGTATTCTCTAACAGCGTTTGACCAATTCAATGTTTCTTTTAATTCATTTGAGAACTTATTGAATCGGAATCCCTGTCCTTCTAACCAGTGTCCGTATCCATACAAGAAATCTGCCACGTCCTGTATAGTGTCAAACACATGTCCGTATGGTATAGTCTGTGTGGTTTCTTGAAAACTGTTGTATTTTTCAATTTTTATAGATCCTGCTATGCTTACCGCTGTGCTTTTTGAAGTCTTGACAGGATAGTTGAAATTAAAAAATGGTTTTTCTGTAGAATAACCTAGAATTTTGTAGCCACCTGCGAATGTTACTGTTGAACCGTCTGTGTCTGTTGTGGTATCTGTGTTCTTTTCAATAAGCACACCAGAATAATTAAAACTTTGTACTGGGTTGGAAGTCCTGAATAAAATTTTAAAGTTTTCGTCTGGTATAAATTTTGAACCTGAAGTTGATCCTGGTGAGACTGAGTCTGCCAATATTTTGATGTTGCCCTTATCTGTAAAACCACCCAATTTGTAGGCTAGTTGCACTTTTAAATTTTTCATCTTGTCATAGTAGAATGTTTTTGCATCTAGGTTTTTGAACACTAGATAGTTTACCACGTATGGTTGATAACCTGCTGTAATATATCTTGTGACAACACCTGTGTCGTTGTTTGTGACTGTCTCTAGGTGATACTTAGAAGTTGCAAGGGTTCTTCTGATTCCTGTATCAGAATATATCTCATTGCCTGCTGTGTTAGTAGATCTTCTTGAAAGATCAAAATAGTTGCTGAAGAACCTTGCTGGTTTTGTAAGTGCCAATGTTTTCATTACTGCAAATGGATAATTGCTTGATCTTCTCCAGGCTGTCTCTGCTGGCGCTTGGTCTCCAAATTTCCATGAATTCTTTCTTCCCGGTACGTCATAGTTGCCTACAAGGCCTGCCGCTAGGGGATCAAGTAAATTTCCTGATGCGTCAACAGGTAGATACGTTTTTATAGATGGCTTACCGTACCTTCCAGTTTCGGTGGCAATTGCGTCCCAGAGCACATCATTTGCAGATGTGTATGGTGCCGGACCGTATGTGGTTTCCCAATCTGTTGGCTTCTCCGAATGTCCGAACATTTCCCATGGCCTTACGTGAGGAGCGTCCGTATCGTAGAAGTGCTTGTAAATTGCTCTCCAGTGTCCTGGAAGATTTACATCTATCAATCTGCCTTTTGATCTTGCGTAGTTGTATGTAAAGGGTGACCCTTCGACGAACTGTGTGTTGTTGATGTACTGCACATTATTCCTTCCAGCCCATTGATAGAAGTCCGGAGCCATTACACTGTCTATCTGCTGTAGTGTGTAATCAGTAGAAGCGAATGCACTTGGCGACACATCATTGATGTCTAGTAAACTAGAGTCATATGCTGTTTTTATATTGTTGTAAATCCTTTTCTCCAGTTCTAATATTAAATCATCTCGCTCATCTCCATAACTTTTTACCAGCGAACCGTCGTGCTTCCTTATTACTTCAGTGTCTGTAATAAATGTTGTGTCTGTAAATTTTTCCGGTGTAAATTTTGGATACATTCCTAGTTTTGTAGGCGAAGGTGGCATGTAACTTCCTGTGGTGTCAGCGTAATCTTTGATCACAACAGTATCGCCTTCTGCAAGTGCCTTACTGATGCTGACACTATCATCTGTCGTGCTGAATGTGTAATCGGTGTCTAGCAATAGTTGTGCTCCATTAAGGTATATGTACACTGCCCTGTTACTAGGCGTGGTGATACTTTGCTGAGAATCTAGTGCGTAGTCAGTCTGCGATGACCCCTGCACTGTGTAAGTCCTTGTGCTGACATTCTCCCCATGCCCTATCATGTCTTCATAATAGAACGGGAACGAACTATTCCTTCCTGGTGTAATTGCGGATATTATCTCGTCAACTCTATCGGCAGGCACTCCCTCATAGGCACTGCCCGTTGCGTGTGTTAAAAATGCGTTATACCATTTCTCATATTCTTTACCGGCATAGTCTATCGCCGTAATGGCGTTTGACTCTTTGTCTATCAGTGAGAACACTGCAGGTAACAAAGATGCTTCGTGTTGTTGTATACTTCCGCCTTTTAATCGTGCGTCTGGTTTGTCCCTTAAATTTGATGATCCTGGAATATTGCCGGTGACGTCTTGGTTCTTGTCAAGTATGTCTTTGACATGACTCAATATCTGTCCAAATGTAAATGTACTAGATTGTTCATTCAACCCGTTAATTGATAGATTTTCTGGCATTTCATAAATGCCTTTGTCTGCGACTTTGTCCGCACTGCTGTATGCCGCTATCCTTATACGATCATTGACTTCTAAATCTTCGTTGAACTTAACGTATTTGTTCTTAGTACCATTTACTACAGTGTAATCTGTTGTTACGGTCTTCCTCGTACCGTTCACTACAACCGAAACTTCGACATCTGTGAGATCGCTAGACTCCTTGTAGAAGTCCAAAGGAAATAATTTTTTTTCTGTGGCGTCAACTACGTATGTTCTCACCACACGCTGTTTACTGTCAGAAGTTCTTTTTGTCCATGCGGATTTACTATTGTGAGTGGTTCTACCTGTTGTGTAATGCAGATGTGCCTCTGCTAAATTTTTCGTGATTGTTTTCTTATCACTCTTGTAAGTGAAAGTACCTGCTGTGTGATCAGATTCAAATACTATGTCGCCAATATTGTTTATGGTGTTGTATTTTACTTTGATTCCCAGAACGGTATCTTCAGTAGCAGTGTCTGAGGTGGCAAAAGCAAAAACTTTTGCACCCTCGAAAGAAGAGTTTGGATACGTAGTAGCGTCGTCCAGTGACGTGTGATTGTTATCAAACATTGAAAACAATGGTTGCTGGTTCACATCGGTCTTCTGTTGAGCTTCTTCATACACTTCAGTAGTTCCGTTGTAGTAAAAAGTTTTACCTTGATTGGTTCCACCAAACTCAATGAATATAGAGTCGAGGTTGGTTGGTTGAGAATCCGTTGATGGCGTCAGTGCTATACCCAGTGTTGAGTCACCACCTGCCACAAAGGACACATCGTATATCCTGCCTTTAACTGTGGGGTCGGTGTCAGCGGCAAACACCACACGCATTCCATCCGCAAGTGCTATTCCGTCTATGATGTAACCTGTACGCCTCACCACGTCACTGAATGCATCTGTTGTCACTGTGTCATACAATGTAACAGACCTTTTTGCAACTGTGCCGTGATTGTATAGTGCTAATCCTGAGTCAAATTCTATTATGGGTCTCTTGGCCCTGTCATCTTCGTTCAAGATAGGAGTGAATCCACCAACTCTTGCAGTCTCTTCTATTATTGCTTTATGAAACCACCTGTTGTACCTTGACCAGGCGTTCTGATCCCTCGAGTCCCTTTTAATTGTGATGTAATCTTTGGTATCAGGTATGTAATATGCCAATGCATATGGTCTAGAATCATAGCCCACTGAATCGTATTTGATTGTAGATTCTGTGGCATACGTGGCCGGTGTGATGAGATCATCTACATCGGTAAGAGTAATCGCGTCTCCTACTCCCTCCACATAGTATTCTTTTTCTTTGAAGGTGGAGTTTGACGCAAGTTTGTCTGTCGTAAACTTAATTTTCATGCCATTGGACAAGTCCATTGTTCTGATACTGTAATTCTTCACTCCGATGATGTCGTCATCGGGATTTATGTCTACCGTGGTTGTGACATCACGTATCTGTATTATTCCATACATGTTGACGTGATTACTGCACTGATAGTATAAAGTATCAGGTGCACCCGACGTTGGAACAGTGAACGTAACTGTGCCATAGTCTGTTCCGTTGTTGGTGACGCCAGTGTCAAAAACAGTTGACGTTGATCCGTCTTCTGAAACCTTGCTTGGATAAGGTTCTGTCATTATCCAGAAAGGATGGCCCTTGACATTTACATCAAACTTGTAGGTGTTACCCCTGTATAATTTTATGATCGGATTTCTCTCATTCTCTTTGTGCGGGAAACTGTATGCCCTTGCCGAACTGCCGTCGTCCTCTGCTATCTCAACCTTGTATTCAGCAACCACATTAGGCCCAACTGAGTCTATCTCTATAGTGCCTGGCCCTTCCGGTATCCAATAGTATTCTCTGTAATTAACCAACTTGTCATAATCAATGGCGGGATTCCAGGAGTACACTGTCTCCTTGTTCAACTTGTCGTGGTTTGTTGTGTCACCTCCCAAGTATTTGATCTGATTTATGTAGTCGTCATATGTGCCTGTGAACTTTACTTGGTCCTCAGGATTAACAGAAGTGGTATCCCTGTCTGTGTATGTAACTGCTGGCTCTAGTTGGTATGCAAATCGATCTCTGTCCGTTGCAGGTATGTACCTATCATTTACACCTCTGGTGTAGGCATCTTGCCTACCTATAAAACCATCAAGTCTTTCGAGTGCACCTTTTTGGATCAATGGATCCAATGTGCTGGATAGGAAACGCTGGTTTGTGTCAGTTCTGTAAAATGCAGGCAAGTGTTGCACACTACGTCTGTACTCGTTGGTTCCTTGCTTAACTACTTCGTTGTTAGTTAACGGATTTGTGGGATTATCTGCCATTAGTATCCTGTTCCACTACTGCCGGTGCTTGAACTTGAACCGGAACCTGTTGTAGTAGAGCCTGATACCGCTGATCCTGAAGTGGTGTTAGTGGCAGTTGATGTTGATGTCACTACAGTGCCAGACGCCGCCAATTGGTTGGCTCCTAATGCTGTTGTAATAGACACATCATCAACGGTGGCCCCACTGATAAAAATCTCATCTGCCGCGGAATCTATCTGGAACAGAGACCCAAAACTCTGTCCTGATTGATTTGGAACAATCACGGCAGTCAGTAAGTCTGGTGCCAATTGATTGTGTATGTAAGCGGCTAATTCTGTAAAGTAAAAAGTATCTCCGAAGTCCCAGTTGTCTAATGCAAAGAATTCATTTATAGCGGCAATGACTCTTGTTTTTATCACTGCGTCTGAAATGTTGGTCTTTGTATTTTTGACAACTTTGAAAGTTGCCTGTAGTTCTTCATCGGAGTTGGTGCCAAACAGTATCTTGTATTTCACAGGATGATAGATAATCTGATCTGAAAGTGATTTCAAAGGATCCAGCACGCCCGAATAGTTAATACGTAACTGATCCGATGTTGATTCCTGAGGGAGCGAGCCTCCGTCCTGTAAATAGATCCGGAAAAGGTTATCGTATGTTCTCTCCAATAGATAAACATCGACAATGTTAGACACACTAGGATCGATCCTTGTTTCCTGTCCCGCATGGTGTTTATATTGGAAACTTATTGTACTTCTTCCACGCCTTGCCCTGTAATCTGTTGTTGTTGTAAGAGTGTTTGTTGTTGAGCTGTATTTCTTTATCACGTCCTCGTCAGCGGCATAGAAGTAGAACAACTGTTCGTCGTCGTAGGTTGCCGAGTTCAATGAGATGCTTGATTCATTTTCAGTCACAACAAAGTTGGTAGCCGCATAGGGTCTAAATCTTTCAATGGTGTCATATGATGTGTACTTTTCAAAGAAAACAAATTTTGTGGATTCCGAAAGGGTTGGTTCTATAACAATGTCAAATATTTCAGGGTTGTCTACCACACCGTCGTCATCACCGTCGAAGAATCCAACTTTTACCTTCCTGTTGTCCTGGAAGCCATCTGCTTCGTTGACTGTGTCAACAACCTGCCACGTTATAGGATAACCTATGCTGTTTCCTGTTGACACAATGCTGTTGGTCTTTAATATTTTTACTACGTCTTTGACAGTCTTTCCTGTTGTGTAATCAAAAATCTTTTCTTCTATGTCGTAATGGAATTTATTCTGCCCTTCGGATTCAAATATGTAATCTAATTTTCTGTATTGAACTGTATATGTGTTACCGTCATTTGTGAATTTGAACCACCAACTGTCATCTAGGTTTGTGCTAGAACTGTCACCTGTGTTGGACAGACCGAAAACACTGCTAGTGCTTAGGTTAGTAGATGTAATAACTTTCCAAGTTTCGCTTGTGCTATCATATCTCAACCCGAATTCCTCATATGCTTCTATCCTGTCAAGCAGGTCTGCTTCCAATGTAGTAGAGAATAAAGTTGAGAAGTTTGGAATAATTGCATTTATCACTGATCCATTGGGTACTAGGTTGTTTAAGGTTACTGGTCCAAGACCTGATTCTAAATTACCCAATCCAGCGTTTGCACCGTCAAGTACCACTGCGCCTATCTTGGCCCATAGCCTATCTTCGGCGTTGTCTGTACCTGCTGTTGCCAGTGTTCCGTTCAAGAACTCTCTTGTGTCCGGAGATGTGAATTTGATTAATGCTCCAGGCTTCGCAAACTTCATGTTAGAGGTAGCACTGTCACCTATCTTTAATGCTCCACCTGATGTGAAGTAACCTGTGTTTGTGTTAGTTGAACTAGTCGTTGAATTCCATGTCGCTGATAGTGTGCTTACATCCTTGACAGCGTATTTTAGATAGTAGAACTGTCTAGCATATGCCTCTTTAAGTTTTGCCTCCACAGACGTGTCTAGTGTGGACTGTATGTCACTCCTGTTGTTGAAATTGAATGTGAACTGCTGAACTGACTCTTCCCTGTATAATATGCCGTCCTCTGCGAACACGCTTACGTTTGAGTATGCTCCTGTAGGATCAAGTATTTCCTTTGCTCTTGATATTCCAGACGCAGACCTGTTCACTGATCTCACTTTCACTATTTCCTGTGATGCACTCAAAGGTACCACCTGATAGTCCTCTGCGGTGATCATCCTGTTCTGTGAGTAGTATACCTGAGATGCCTTCTCTTTTATTTGGTCATTAGACTCTGTGGCCGCCGCGTTGTACACCGAGGCCTTCAGGCTGATAGTCAAAGACAAAGTCTGCTGTGCGCCGTTGGCGTCCGTGTAAGGCACTGTCAACTGTACGTTCTGCATGTCAGAGGGTTGTATGGCATACTTGGCATTGTCGCTCACCCGATAATAGGTTCTGAAACTGCCCAATGGTATGTTTGAGAAGTTGCCGTCGCCAAACACTAAATCTACTGCATCGTCGTTCCTGCTAACCACATTGTAGATATTTCTCTCCGTTTTCGCAAGGGAATTATAAATTGCGTTGTTGCCAGATAGGGAAGGCACTTGCGTCCATTTTTCAGACAATTGACCAAACTGGTCTAATTTGTAAAGCCAGACATCTGTGTCGTTTATATTTGATACCCCTAAGTTTTTAATATAGTTTGTCACAGATGTGTCAACAGCGAAGTCGGTGGTGTTTAGTGTTCCTTGTTTGAATAAGAAAAAGAATCCTGTGTTGTTAGAACTGTCGCCTGACCCATCCGTCCTGTATGTGTATGTGAGTCCGGTGCCCGTTACTGGGTCTGCCTCGTAAATGCTGGCAGAATCATTAATAGTGCTAGGCACTATCTCAAATTTACGACTTACTCCGCCAATTGATTTAGTAAAATTGAATATCGGAAGATCAAATTGATTTGAACTTAATGTGTATACTTCGGTATCTATTCCTGCTATCTTACCGGACTCTCTTGGATTCCCAAAAAGTTGTCCTGTTTGGTTAGCCGCGTTTAGGATCGCAGTGAACTGCTCTCTGTAGTTTGAGTTGGCACTGTCGTTCCATATTACAGTTGAATTTGCTAAATTTGTTCCGGTACTGTCTTGGACATCTTGTGTGGTAGATATTGAATCTATTTTTAATAAACCTGTAGCAGGTTTGTTTCTTGATGCATTGTAGTTGATCAACCTTGCCAAACGCAGAACTGAATTTCTTCTCTCTGCTGTTTCAAGGAAATTTTCCCTTGCATTTAAATCTACTCTGAAAGATAGTGCCTGTGAAATGTAGGCTATTAGGTCTATGAGAGCGACATACTCAGAACTCTCAACAAAGTCATTGAAGTCATCTGGATAGTTCTCCCTTAGATATGCTACCATTGTTCTTCTCAATGTCTCAAAGTCGTATGATTTGAAATCAGCCTGTTGGAAGGCCTGGTAGATCTTTCTCCAATCTTCCGCTACTAGTAATCTGTTCTGTCTATCTGTTGTGGCCATAGTATATACAACGATATTTATGTGTTAGGAAATGTGCGTACTTTAAGATAGACGCAACAGTGAGTTCTCGTCGAAATTGAATCTCAATTTCTCCGTGATATTGAGTGGAACATAGGTAATAGTGGCCTGTATGGCTATGCCCTTGTCCGCTTCGGTGACCAATATCTCCTGCGTGGAAATCCTTGGATCAGCGTTTAGATTGGCGGTTATGTCCTCAACAATGGCATCTTTTAACCGGTCTGTGAACGGTTCAAATATTGCATCGTATATTATAGTACCAAACTCCGGGTTCTCCACCCTCTCGCCCTTACGTATGCTTAACCTGTTTATAAGATCCTGCTTGGCAACCTCGAAGTCGTACAGTTTAAAGTTCTGCTGATCCGCACGTGAACTGAAACCTTTGAAAGTGACCGAATTGCCTGAACCTTGTGAACTTGAACTTGAACCTGAATCTCCGTATGCCATATGCTATATTTACTCTCCTTATACTTTATTATCGTCCTGTTGTTGGATCAAAAGTATCTCGATCTCCTGGGTTTGAAGCCTCGCCATAAAAGAATGTTTTCACTCTTCTGAAGACGTTGTTTACAAACGCCTGGCCACTTGTGCTACCTATAAAACCCTTAACGAAGTTTATGGCCGATCCCTTGGGGTCGTCAAACAATTTTTGTAGATCATTTGCCTTGCTAACCAGACTGTTCAAATCTTTAATAGGTAGTTTAATTTTGTCATTAGATTTTACAACCTTGTTCAGTTTGTCTGCCACTGCTTTAATGCTAGGTTGTTTCAACAATTCTGATTTAATAAGTTTAAGTTCTGTAGCGGATAATTCCGGACTAGATTTTTTAATTTCCTCCATAACTTCGTTGATATATTTCTTAGTCCTTGCAGTACTGCTCTGCCTGTCATATGGTTCGTGGGTTACGAAGTCTGTGACAGTTGTTCTAGTGTCAATCTTGTTTGGTTTTCCCTGCAATAATGCTTTGTCGTCATCGATGTCTATCAATCCCGCAGTGACTTTAATGCCTATAGCGTCTGGATTTAACCAACTTGGTCCCCATACTTTATTAGCACGGATCGAATTTAAATGCACTTGTGATCCTGCTAGATCTATCCTGCCACCTGCCCCATGCAGTTGTATTCCGTCTGAGAATGATGTGATCCCGTCCCTGCCATAAGATCGTACGCTTCCGGACTGTGAACTGTTCAGTATTCCCTTTTCTCCCATTGCAAACACGTAACCTTCTGCGTTAAGAGCCACGTTGGCCTCAGATGTGAAATTTATAGCACCCTTGGCATGGAAGTTGATGTTCATGTCTGAGTGTAGGTTGAAGTCTCTGCCTGATCTAAGATTTATCCCACCGTCGGAGTACACACTTACTGTGCCGTCCCGGTCCATTTCTATGAACGCCTTGCCCGAACCGTTTGCCAGATACACAACACCGTCCGTGTCATGCATCAACAGTTGATGTCCTGATGCCGTCCTTAATCTCGTAAGTTGGTTTGTGCCATCTTCCGCACCGTCGTCCATAACGAATGTGTGTCCTGTCTTTCTAGTGACGTAATCTTTTAAAGTTGAATCTTTTGTGCCAATATCCTCTTTTGTCGTGGTAGTGTCTTTCCTACCTGGGGTGCTTATACCAAACACCTGGCTTGGCGTTTCCCTACGTGCCGAACTGGATGTGTTTCCCCTTATGTCGTCCGCACTCAATCCTTGTTTCAGTAATGTTTCCGCGAATGGGTGTATGGGCTTTGGTATTGATTCGTAGTTGCCGTTTTGTAAGGCACCTTGCCTGTTCCGATTTAATTCCCCAGAAGGTACATTGGTTGATCCATACGTAGATTTTTTGTCCTTGGTCAATCCTCTTTCTGGCCCAGTGAATGTACTATCTAATGCATCATTGGTGTTTGTGCTGGACGCTATGCCTGGCGTCATGTGATTGGTGTATGGCTCCTGCACACAACCCATCCAATATGCCTGCTCTGCTTTTCCTTCTGCGAATATGACCAATACTTTTGTCTCCAAATCAGGCGGTACCATCCACATGCCATATGAGTGCTGTGAGTCTTGAAATTCTATGCCTGCTCCTTTGGCATACCTGTCGCCCTTGGCCCCATAGAAAGGTGCGAGGTATTCACAAGTGAAAAGTTGGTTCTTACCAGGATCAGTAGTCTTAGACAGGCTTGGTATGTGTACACCCAGTCTTCCCATTCTTGTAGGGTCCTGGTTGTTTTTCACGATGCCCAAGTATGGGCCTGCATTCTGCACAGTCCATGACGTGTCATTGGATTTGTTTGCTACTGATACATGTCCTTTTATATAATCGGCTATTGCCATTAAGTTATACTTCCTTTAATTTTATTGGAGAGATCTGTGTACCGTCTCTTCACGCTATTTAAATCAACCTTTGCATCAGCGAATGGATGTTTGAGTATAGCCCTGGCTTGGTCAGCCGTGACTATCTCGGTCATGCCGCCGGCCCTGTCCACCACCGACACTGTTGGCACTGGGTCAGAAACACAGACACCTTGGTTGTTGAATCTTGTCAGATGTAGCACACTGGTAAACTTACCATCCGAGAAATTGTTCTCTACCTGTATGACCCTGTAGAGTCCACTGAATTCCGCTGACTGACTACTTTGCAGTTCATAAACCCCTGTCTTGTCGTTGATATCCGTTGGCATCCTAAAATTCAACATAATTATTGGCTGTGCAACGTCTGAGTTGTAACAACGCAATGTTTCGTTCCATATGGCATCCCTGTTACCCCGCCAGAAGTCCTTGTTTGGATCTTGGTAAACACCTACGTCTGCAAACAGGCCTGTGGTGGTCATTGGTATAAACTGTGACTGGCTAATCCAAGCGGGATCTCCCAATATCTCCATCCTTATGTTTACCATATCCGCCATTGGGTTTGTAAGTGCATCCAGGAATGAGTCCAACTGAGGCGAACCCCCTCCTGTCCTACCAGTACCTTCGGACTTGGCAATGCCCGGCTCCGACTGAAGCAAGAAATCAGGATCGCAGAATATGTCCTCGGCTGTGGTGCCTCCGGTTTTCTTTGTTTTTACGTTATCGATGACCGTGTTCTTTGTGTCACCACTCTCAAAATCCTTGAGCCTGCTCTGGAAGTAGGCCACCCTGTAGTTGATGTTGAGATCTAGAATGTTGATGTTGTTGCCTGTGAATATATAGTCGTAAGTTTTGAACACGAATTTCTTAAAATTCTCGCCTGTGCTGACACCTGGTATGGCCAGTGAATAAGCATGCACCTTAAATGGTTCCACATAATAGGTTATTAGTTTCTGTGATTTGGCACGTACCGAGTCAAACTCTCCAGTAAGGTCAATTTTGCTCCTGATGTGGAAATATTCGAGATAGAAATCTTTGGCCTTATCATACACACCTTGGGGTCCTTCACGCTCCTGTATAGCACCCAGTCCAGTGGCACACCTCTCTTTGAACTCCTCATAGGCCTTATCCGAGTACTCCTCGTGTCCCTTCATCAGTTCCTCTAATATTTTTGATAAACTCATGCCCGGCACCAACCTCATGAACTCCACTGGCTCCTCACCAGAGGCCACCTCCGTTGTGGTCATTCCAATTTCTTGAAGAGTTTTAATGTTGATCTTCTGGCTTGCCTTGATCTCTGGATCTATCACTATACGGTAAATGTCAGGTTTGTCGGCCTGCTGGCCCTTCTCGTCCTGATTCTGTTTGTTCATCAACCTCTCTAGTGCCACAGCGGCATCTCTGATCGTGCCACCTTGTGGGAACAAATTTCCTGATGTCCTCAATGAGTTATATGTGTCAACTAGGCCAAACTCTCCCCATGGGATCGCTTTCAGGCTATACACAGTTCCAGCCGCCGTTATATCTAACTGCATGTCTATTATCTTTATCGGCACAAACCGTTTCATTGCATTGGCCTTCTCCTGGCTGGCAACACGCCCTAATTCGTCAAACCCTTTAAACTCGACTGTAAGAAGGAAAGGTGCGTCTATGTGATCCAGGTTACCGCTATTGACAGCGGCACCGCGTATCCTCTCCAACAGTGTTATACCCGCCGGCTCCACCAACTCCATCGTGATGGTAGTTACAGATGTTAGGCGCCTTCTGGAATTCAACGATGGCAATGCGTTAAGTGTGACGTTCCTGATAAAGATGTCCCTGTTCTGTGCAAGGGTTTTCTGGCTTTCTTTGACGGCCGCTTTTAATTTTTTATTGCCTGCTTTGTTTAAAATCTCATTGATAGGGCCAATGTCTACACCCGCCTCGTCGTAACTGTTTGTTTCGGTCGCACTGCTAGGGCCAATGCCCGCACTCCTGGCAATGACATCATGGGCTTTTCTTGTTGCAATTAACCTTGAATCTTTTGCTTCTCCGGCAGTCAATGCACTCAGTGTAAACAGTGCATTGTACGACGCAAAATCATTTAATATGTTGGGATCCGACACGTTGTTAACGTATTCGGCATTTTTCTTAATTGTCTTTTTCTCGGTGTTGACATTGTCCGCCTTGTAATCGCTATGAAAGTTGTATGCCATAGGTTATATCCCCAGGTCTTTGAGCAGATTCTCTTTCTTTGGAAGTTGGACAGTAACTCCAGGCTTGAAATCGTATATGGGATCCTCTATTTGATCAGGATTACGTTGAGCAAAGACCCACCAAAGTCTAGGTGTGCCATACAAGTCATAGGACAGTAGGTCTGGTCTGTATGCATATGTCCTCTCTATGGTGTAACTCTGATCATCATCTTCCGCTGTGATTGTTCGCGGTGCCAAGATGTCCAGGTAGTCTGCAACCTCTCTAGTGTTAAAGTAAGGCGAAGTGTTAGAGTAATTGGCCATTAGATGAATCCTACCTCGTTGCCTTTGCCGTTAAGTTCTCCATTAACGAATCTCTTCATTGAGAAGTTCTTTATAGAATCCCTGCTGTAGATAGGTGTGACTAACACCGAGATGTTTGACAGTGTGGGTGCCCATGACTGAGCTTCGCCCGAGGCCGCTGTGATATCAAATCCTGCATCGGGACCATTTAATTCCCTATATTCTGTTGATCCTTGTTTTGTAGAAATGTAGTCAATGCCCGGTCTTAATTCCACGTTGAATGTGTTAATTACCACCGGCACTTTGTGGAACATGTGATCTCCGTAACCAAACATGTGCATGATGGGAGGTGGATTACCTTTTAAACCATCACCGTCATCCTGTCCGAAAAACATCTTGGTTGCAGTCCTTAAAAAATTAACAGTGGCCACCCAGTGCTTGGCATCATCACTGTTCTGTACAGGGAATTCTCCAATTATGTTCATAGAGTCCACCTGAGAGTTTTGGTATGCCTGGTGTGGGTAATTGCTGTGTACTTGATCCATGGCATTGTAGTTGGCCGAATGCTGTATCACCACTGCTGGTGTAAGAGGCCAAAAAATACCCTTCGACTGTGCCAACGGTTTCATTATGGGGTTATTATCAAAATCAAAAAACTTGGTAAGTGGTCCATCAGGTACCTCTAACCGCACACGCCAATCTGCTGTGTCGTTACGTCCAGACCACTTGGCTCTTGTGTTCACAATTCTACTGTCAGTTGAAATTCCGGCACCCGTAAGCCTGCCCAGGGCCCTGTTGAATATGCCCTGTCCCACTGACTTTACTATCCTGCCAAATTCGTTTGCCATTATAATGGTTGCTTTCCTTTGTAAAATTTCGTATACTTTAACTATATTTATAGGCACAATAATAGGCGCATTTAATTCCCA
>MDTB01069644.1_pt1 | contig 14916 bp, 8 predicted proteins | sample 811161 | NCBI WGS metagenome assembly MDTB01 (sample SAMN05326650, study PRJNA326480) | marine metagenome | isolation source: seawater | place: Mediterranean Sea | collected 2009
GCAGCGGCTAGATAGCCGATGCAGCTCGCGCGTCACGACTTCCTTGCCAGACCCCGATTCACCCTGAATCAGGATCGAAGCATCAGAGCCAGCGCACAAAGAAAGCATTTTGGTCAGCTGAATAATCTCATCGCTACACCCAATAATTACTGTATGTCCTGAGGGCATCTTATGAGACCAATTCTGGGGCGAGCCGTGTTAGTGCTCTATTGCGGAGATTATCATAGAAAATATATTCTAACATTTTACGTTCCAAGCCGGCAAAAATCTCTACAATACATTGATTTATATAATATTAAATGCATTTAAGGCGTAGCAGACACGGAGTTTTGTGTCAAAAGCCGACTAGATATTGCTTAGAATGCCATCGAGTTATGCTGTACCGCGCAAATCTATGCCGATAGGCGGGGAAATAAGAGAGATCTCATTTGATTGAGGTTGGAGCACAAAAGTGCGGTATTGAGGTGCCTAAGCACTTTGTGATCGTAATCATGCAAAGAATTGGACCACTTTGAAATCCTCGATTTAGTGAAATAAAACACCACACAATCAGCTGTTTACAGAATTTTCATCTTTGAGCTTTTAATAATATTTACAGAAAATCGGTCACATCACAGTTTCAACCTCATACAGACCGTAATTAAGCTAAACCAGAGAAATGCTGTGCTGTTATGTTTAAAAGAATCTGATGAGCGTTTGCTTGAATATCGTTGATATTGGCTATCGTATTGCTATGGCTGGTCAGCAAAGCTCTTCTGCCGCTGTGTCTGCTGCAGTCGTGCAGTCCAATGCTTATAAACAGGCTTCCCATCCAACCGTCCAGCGCGCCATTGTTACTTCTTATACTTACGTTACGAAATTTAGTAGATTTATATGATATACCTCCCTCGTGTAGATTCTTTGCTTTTTCTTCATTTAAGAAGTGTGATGAAGCTTATTCAACTATCATTTTAGGTCGCCTAGTTTTTTATCCCCTAGCTCTCCCATATTTTTCTGGCGACTTTATTAGTTGCCCAGAGTGCGCCGATACTCCTATTGACACAGTTAGGTGACCAACTGACGAATTTCGTATATTCGCTCAACGTCGGGGACAAGCAAACATCGCACAAAGCCTTACCAATCTATTTTTCTGAACTCGAGAGGTAAACTTGATTGAGGCTATTTGTGTTCTTGTCTCATCTTTATCCGAAGGATTTAGTGTCCGAGCCTTCTGGCATCAGGTCAAACGAAACAACAACTCTATCTGAATCTGATGTGAAAGGAATAGTGGAATGATGAAGTGACGAAGGAAAGAAAACTATATCTCCTGCCTTTGGTTGGTGTGTTAGGACGGAAGAGTTCGTGTCGTGGTAATGCGTGCTATTTAGACTAAATTCAATTGCACCTTCATTTCTCCCTAGAGATGGAACAACCTTTAAATAAATCACCCCACTTAGCCATCCGCTAGCGTGAATATGTGCTCTTTGGTGCCCTGTTTGCTTTAAAATCACAGTCCAGCCAAAAAGGTTGCGCGTTTTCGGAAAATTTTTAATGTACGAGCATTGTTCATTTTGGAATTTACAATAATATGCTTCTATCTCTCTAATTATAATAGATTTTAGTTGAGCAATTTTCTCAGTCGTATTCGAGAATAGATTCACGTTATTAGGTGATTGAAAGCCACTGACTGTAGTTCTTTCAGATGGCTCCCAAATGGTTTCTGTTTTATTTAACTCCTCAATAATATCCCTTAAGTACGCGGGTGAATTATTTACGTGAGATGATAAATTGGCGACGTGTATAAAATCGATAGGATTAAGGCAAAAGTTATAAGCAGTCGGTCTTTTTTCTACCTCAGAGATAAATGCTGCGAAAGCTGCAAGACTAATATTATTAGCGTCGTCTTTAGATTGGACCTCTAACCTTTGGTGAATTTCATCTGTACGTTTCAGTGCATAAAGTGAAATTAAAGGAAGGGCCTTGTTTTTTTTACTTAAAGCACATGAGTCACTATCTCTCAAGGCAGCTTCATACCTCCCTTTACTCAATAATAAATAACCTCTAAGAGCCAATGCTTCGTCAAAGTTAGGCTTCAACGTTATTGCCTGTGTGTAGCTTGCTTCAGCCTCGTCTAATCTACCAATATCTTGCAATAGTATACCTAAGTTGTTGTGAGCCTCAGCAAAATTTGGCTTCAACTCTATTGCTTTTTTATAAACGGATTCGGCTTCTTCCAATTTACCAAGCTCCTGTAGCGTGTTGCCCAAGTTGTTGTGTGCTTGAGCATAGCTAGGCTTCAGTTCTATAGCTCGGTTATAGCTTTTTCTAGCCTTCTCTAATCTACCTGATCTTTTAAGAATGTTACCCAGGTTGTTGTGGGCTTCAGCATAGTCGGGCTTCAATGCTATCGCTTGGTTATAGCTTTCCGAAGCCTCGTCTAATCTTCCCAAGTCTTGGAGTGCGTTGCCTAAGTTGTTACACGCTTCGACATAGTCAGGCTTCAACGCTATCGCCCTATGATAGCTTGCTACAGCCTCCTCTTTCCTCCCTAGTTCTTGAAGCGTAGCGCCTAGGTTGTAATGAGCTTCAGCAAAGCTCGGATTCAACGCAATCGCTTGTGTATAGCTCGCTTTGGCGTCAGTTAATTTTCCTAACTCTTGGAGCGCCGCACCTAAGTTACTATGGGCTTCAGCATCCTTTGGAATCAACTCAACAGCCTTTTGACTGGGAACTATTGCCTCACTGATTCTCCCTGTTTGTTTTAGAACCGCACTGAGAACTTTCCAAGCAAATTGGTTTTTAGGAAATTGTCGCGTAATGGATATTGATAGTCTCTCAGCATCACCATAATCTCCGTTCTGATAGTGTTCTAAAAGAATACTTAGTTGTTGCTTGGAGGGCGATTTATTATCGCTTACACTTTTTGATTGCGTAAGTAATGTACTCAGCTTCTTGCCATCAAATCCCAATTTTTTTGCTTTTTTAATTGCTTTCTTAGCATCTTTCAAACGTTTAGCTTTGACAAGTGCGTCAACATAACTTGCCCAAAATTGCTCTATATTTGGTTTTTCGTCCAAAGCAGTTTTAAAGTGCTGCAGAGACAATTCTATCTGGTTTGCATAAAGGGCAAGATGCCCTAAATTATGGTTAGCGTCTGGATGCTTGGGCCGGCTCTGCAGTATATCTTGATAAATACGCTTAGCCTCTTGATGATTGCCTGCGTTGTGAGCTGCAATACCTAGATGTAGTGCTTGTTCTGTAGTTAGCTCCATTGAATATCCTCAATTAATGTACCATGATCCAAACGGAAAGCTTATTTACTTTGCTCTCTTCATACCACTGCAAATCAACGGTCTAGAGTCGATTAGAATGCAAGCTGGGAAATTTCACAATTATATGCCTCACAATGATTTACGCCGTTTTAAGTTTCATAGTAGATTATTGCTCTTGAATTTGTACCAATTTCAATTGCATATTTCATCGTTAAACTTATGCACACCTTAAAAATAATTAGTTATAGATCGAGGTTGTGCAAGTAACGCTTGTAGTCCCTTGGCGCCGAATCCTTTGTCCTTCGTTTTTTTACTGTTTTCCCAGCAGCTTCTAAAGAGGTTTCATAGCTTTGCCTTAAAGCCGACAATGTGCCCCCCGTTTCAAGAGATCTCACCCGAACAAAGAACATATCGTGATCTAGCAGCACCCACCCACGGGGGTGCCCCTTTATCTCGATTAGTTCTATACGGCACGCATATATATTACCCTAAGCAAATTAATTGGATTTTTATGACTCTAGACTGTGTCTGAGGCTGGCTTGGGTTCCTGATTTCCGTCAAGGTAAGCAAAACGTCGAGCATTACTCGGGTCTCAAAGCAAAGTAAAACCCGATTTCTTATGGAGTGTTTCTTCCATTCTTAACCGTTCTTCTCTCGCTTAATATATTCTTTAACTCTCTCAACGATAGTGCAGGATTAGTACTGTGAATCATCGCATGAAAATTCGCGCTAAGGGGAGCCTTCTCGTCAGCGATACCATCCGTATCCGAGAAATATTGGATCGGGACATTCAATAATTTCATTTACCCTGTTGAGTAAGAAATACAAAGAATCGCAGAGGCATATCACGCGGCTATTTTTTTCAATTGAGAACTGGCCAACAATTGCCACTTTACTACCACTTTGGAAAAATTCATCGTAGTAAGCGTTACGGATATTGGTGGGCAAACTCCTAAATACATTTAATGCATTGATTTAAAGGGATTTTATTACCTTATAAAAAATTCGAAAAATGTTGGACCCTTTATTGCTTTATTCTGCATATCTTAAGCCACAGTATAGGCAATTACTTGCTATGAATAACGCAATTGCACAATGTGAAGGTTTAAAAGAATTAAAATCTATTGCCGCAGAGCCACTAATTAGCAGAAGAGGGCGATCAGCCGATGAGAAAAAACTGCCTGTTGCTGCGTCTTCTTTCTATGACAAGGACTACTTCCTGAACGGCAAAGAATCTGGGAAAAGTTTGTATGAAAACTATAGGTGGCTTCCTACAGAAACGACAGCGATGGCAAAGGCGATATGTAGTCATCTTGGCTCACATCAAGACGAAAGAATTTTGGATTACGGGTGTGCTAGAGGATATCTAGTTAAGGCGCTCCGCGCGCTTGGACTCAAAGCTTATGGATGTGATGTATCTACTTTTGCAGTGAGTAATTGTGATCCTGAGGTTTCTGATTACATAACACTTGTAGATGAAACGTTGAAATTATCCGCACTCCCCCGGGAATTCCAAGATTATTACGACTTCATTATCTGTAAGGATGTGCTAGAGCACATACCGCAATCCGAGGTAGGGACTTTAATTAGATCATTAAGAAAGTTGAGCAACTCCTTATATGTTGTCGTCCCGTTAGGTGATGATGGGGCTTACCGTATTGAAGATTACAGCTTAGATCAAAGTCATGTCATTGCGGAAGATGAGAATTGGTGGGCAGAACTCTTTGATGATTGTGGTTTCTCTAACATCGATTTTTCATTTAGTGTAAAAGGCGTGAAAGAGGCTGCGTCCTTAATTCACCCATATGGCAATGGCCACTTTCGTTTGTCCTACTAATCTAGATCGTGCATGGTTTCTAAAATGAATATCGAAGGAAAGACATATACAAGCAATAACGTGAAACTACTTAAGCATATGGATAGGCTTACTGAGATACAACAGAAGAAGTCAGCAAGGCCAATTTTATTACATATCTCGCCCATAAACGCGTGTAACTTGACTTGTTCATTCTGTTGCTTCGCGAATAGAGATCTGACAGACCGGCTTTCTCTAGAGCAAATGAAGGAATGTGTTTCTCAGTTTAAAGAATTGGGATTACTGAGTGTTGAGTTTACTGGTGGGGGTGAGCCGACCTTGCATCCACAGTTCAATGAAATTGTTGAATACTGCCACAGCATTGGGCTGGCAATTGGTTTATGCACTAATGGAGCAAGATTAAACAAGGTCGAGAACTGGGAACATTTCTCATGGGTACGTTTAGGAATGTATGGCTTTTACGAAGGTTATCAGTACGATCTCAAGCTATTACGGGATAAAGATGTTGCAATTTCAGCTGCCTATGTCTGGGATGAGGCTTGGGTATCTTCAGAGAATCCTAACGTCACTGGCCTTTGGCAGTCGCCTAAAAAAAAGCGAAAAACAAGGGTATTACAAGAAAGTTCGGCATTCTTTGAAATGCTTACTTGGGTCGAGACAGAAGAGATTCCGACAAGAATCGCTTTCAATGCAATTAAAGATATTTCACTTGTGAAGCAGGATATTGAGACGATTCGCGAGCAATTAAGAGAATACGAGTCTATTCATGGCACTCTTAAATATGCGTTTCTCTCAGACTTTAACTTCAAAGGTGATAGAAGAAATGATCACTGCTATATGCATCTTGTAAAACCATTTCTTTTTACAGACGGAAATGTCTACGCTTGTCCTTCTGCGGAACTATCCGTTGAAAACCACTTTAATGTGAATGAGGAATTTAAGGTTTGCAGCTGGGACACGGTGAATGAAATTTACACAGGCATGGCGAAAGAAGGTTTAGGGTTTCAGCGCCATCACAGTTGCCGTTTTTGTAAATACGCGATGCAGAATGAACTTATTGACGATATTATGACGCCAACGATTCACAATGAGTTTACATAGATGAAGTGCGAGGTATAACCACTTAAGTATCTTGTGCCGCTACTTCCTCGATAGAACTGGCTTGACGGATGAAATCGATTTATAGGGCCTTCCTTAAGCATAGATTTGGAGTCTAAGATTTGGAATCTACGAATCAAGTATTACGAGAGGGTGTCAAAGCTCATAAAGAAGGAAAGCTGGAAGACGCCGAACGTCTTTATCGAGCTGTCCTAGAATCTCAGCCAAAACATCCTGATGCTAATCATAATCTGGGGGTCTTGCTTTCATCAATTAACAATGTTGGTGCAGCATTGCCCGTGTTTAAGGCAGCTATTGAATCAAATGCGCATGTAGAGCAATTTTGGTTGAGCTACATAAATGCACTTATCCATAACAAGCAATTTCATAATGCTAACCAGGCCATCGCGCAAGCAACTGCCAACGGTATATCTTCACTTAAATTAAAAAAATTGATTGCTAAACCCCCTCTCAGTAAAATAAAACGAAGTAAAGCCGTTCCTAGCTCGTTGCAAGACCAACTCGATTGTCTTACGAATCACTTCAAAAATGATCGACTAAGTGAGGCAGAGAGATTAGCAGTTAGAATCACTGAGTGCTTTCCTGAGAATGAATTGGGCTGGAATATTTTCGGTCAAATATTGGCCAAAACTGGGAGACTGCAGCCGGCTGCAAGTGCGCTACGAAAAGCCGCTGAATTGTCACCTCGAGATGCAAGGTCTCACAATAATCTCGGACTCGTTCTTGCGGAGTTGGATAGGCCAGAAGAAGCTGAATTGATTTTCAAACAGGCGATTGCCCTTAACGCGAATCTTTTTGAGGCTCATTACAATTTGGCTAATGTCCTGAAAGGGCTATTGAGGCTTGAAGAGGCTGCGGCTAGCTTAAAGAAAGCCATAAAAGTCATGCCTTGTAACCCCAAGGCCCTTAATAATTTAGGAGTCATTTTTCAAGAGCTTGGTAATTTCGAGGGCAGCGTGACTTGCTTTAACGATGCCATTGATCTGCAGCCTGACCTGGAGGAAGTTCACAACAACCTTGCCATTTCATTTTACTATCTAGGAAGACTTCGAGAGTCAGAGGCAAGTAGCCGAAAATCACTAAGCATCAAACCTGATTATTTACCTGCCTTAAGAAATCTCAGCTTGGTGCTTGTACGAACGAACCGATTAGAAGATGCTGAAGAGATCTGTAAAACCGTACTTGAGATGGAGCCGAATTGCGCTAAGGGATATTCCGATCTGGCTTACCTGATGGAAGCCACCGGACGACTTGATCTCGCATCTGCCTATTATAAAAAATCTTTACAGTTAGACTCAGGGGACGAAGATACAGTATGTGATGCTTACAGTGTCGCCATGCTAATTTCAGATTGGGATCACGGGGGGTCGCTCAAGAAGAAAATTTTACAAAAGGCATTTGATTCCGACAGCAGTTTGTATTCCCTTCTTGTTGTGTCAGACGACCCCGAGATGCATCTTAGAAGGGCAAAAAGGAAAGCTAGGTTACGTTGTGTAAGAGAGCCTATTTCATCGCATAAGGAGAAAATGAACCCGAGGCGTTTAAAAATAGCTTATCTTTCGAATTGTTTTGGTCGTCAACATCCAATAAGCATGTCTTTAGCCCGAACAATTGAGCTTCACGATCGTGATCAGTTCGAAGTTTATGCTTTTCACTACGGCTGTGAACAAGGAGATGCTTATAACTTAAGAATGCGAAAAGCGTTTGATCATTTTATAGATATTTCTAAACTGTCAGATAGAGAAGCCGCAGAGTTGATTTATGCAAAAGGTATCAATATTGCGATTGAATTGTCAGGCTATCTTGAAGGGAATCGCGTTGGCATATTAGCTCACAGACCGTCTCCGATTCAAATAAATTTTCTTGGTCATCCAGGCTCTATGGGAGCTACGCATCTTGATTATGTTATTTCCGATCACTCGGTATTAACTAGAGATCAGGCGCCTAGCTATACCGAGAAGGTAATCAGATTGCCAGACTGCTATCTCCCGATTGATGACACACGAAAAGTAGCTTCCAATCCGAGTGCCCGAGTTGAGCATGGGCTTCCTGAAAATGGATTTGTTTTTTGTGATTTTAATAATAGTTTTAAAATCACAAATCAGGAGTTTGATATTTGGATGAGATTACTTGCAGAAGTAAAGGAAAGTGTGTTCTGGCTTATGGAATCAAATGAATGGTCAAAGAGAAACTTGAAATTCGAGGCAGTCAAGCGAGGAATCAGTGCGGATAGGTTGGTTTTTGCGAAAAATTTGCCCATAAACGCGCATCTGGCGAGATTAAAACATGCGGATTTGGTGCTCGATACGTTTAATTTCAACGCGCACGGCACTGCGGTGGATGCCCTCTGGGTTGGAGTGCCTGTGTTAACCAAAATGGGTAAAAGTTTTACTTCAAGGTTGGCTGGGGGACTTCTAAAAGCACTAGATATTCCAGAGCTAATTACGCATTCTGAGCATGAATATGAATCTCTTGCCTTAAATTTGGCAAAAGATCCCCATATGCTAAATACATATAAGACGAAAATTAATAGGAACAAGTCATTGGCAGCCTTATTTAAGTCTGCAAAGTATACGAGATATTTGGAAAGCGCGTTCAATAAGGCTTACAACCATTATCTGAGCGGTTCAGAGCCTATAAGCTTTGATGTTTAAACTAGTTTTAGAGGGTCACAGGCTTTAGCTGGTCGAAAGAGTTTTCTTGAAGCAGGTAAAGAGTTGCTGGTAAGCGTTACAAAGCGCCAGGCCAATAGCTGAGGGCCTACTGATCTCAAGAAAGAGAATAACCACCTAAAACAGATGCTTGCCGAAACAATGGCGAAGAACAATGTGCTCAAGTACAGTGTGAGTGGCTTGGGAACGATCTGGGATGAAGAATGACCCTGTCAGCTTCAGAAAAGTAAGAGATCCTTCGGCTTGTTGAGGAATCGGAGTTATTGGAGTTCTTTATACACAGACACTAAACCTCCTCAAACACACTCTCTCAGATTATCTTTAAGACGCTTTTACCGCACAAACTCAGACACTCGTCTAGTCATTACTTCAGCGCAGCACTCCTCTGAATTTGAGAAGGAGTGCAGGTCCGGTTACTCAAAGAGAAGGACAATTTAGAGATGGAAAGACACAAATTGAAGATGCAGCTTCAGCGACGAAAGGAGCGGCTTAAGATTGGTAGGGAGTAGTCTGAGGGATCAGCAACTCTCGCCCTCTTTGGTATTTTGAGGTAAAATACGCCCCCGATTAAATAAGTGAGAGAAATGGTTATCAAAAACTGCACTTAAACGCACCTCGTTGTAGCAAGACCACATTCTTTGAATCACGGAATTAGCTGACTCATGCAATCTTCTATCGATCAAATACTGGAGAAGGGTAACGCAGCACTTAATGCCGGAAATTGGCAGGACGCTGAGCGAGCTTACCAAGCAATATTGCAGAGCCAGCCCAACCATCCTGAGGCAAATCATAACTTAGGTCTAATAGCCATGTCGGTGAATCAGATAGAGGCTGCACTGCTATTATTCAAAACTGCTCTGGACGTAAACTCGAAAGTAGAACTATTTTGGATGAGCTATATCGATGCACTAGTTAAAAATAACCAAGTAGAGGACGCTAAGCGAGCTACCAAAAAAGCTAAAAAGAGAGGGTTTAATGTTAACAAACTACAAGCATTAGTTTATCAATCAAAAGGAGAAACCGACAATAAAGTCCCGTCTCGAGAACTACTTAATAGCCTATTAGAGCACTACCAGAGCGGACGATTATCTGAGGCTGAAAAGCTCGCTGTATCCGTCACCCAAGAGTTTCCTAAGCATCAATTTTCCTGGAAAGTTTTAGGCGCAGTATTTGGAGCAACAGGAAGAATGTCCAAAGCCATAGATGCTAACCAGACGGCAGTTGCATTATCTCCTCAAGACGCCGATGCCCACAACAACTTGGGTGTAACGCTTGAGGAACTGGAAAGATTAGACGAAGCTGAAGCAAGCTATAGACTAGCGATAAAGGTTAAATCTGATTATGCTGGCGCCCACTACAACTTGGGAATCATGCTACAAAAATTAGGCAGATTAGAGGAGGCTGAAGCTAGTTATAAGCAAGCGATGGTTTCGGAGCCTGATTATGCTGAAGTCCACTTCAAGTTGGGAACCATATTACAAGAACTAGGGAGACACGAGGAAGCTGAAGCTAGCTATAATCAAGCAATAGAATTAAGGCCAGACCATCCTGAAGCCCAGAGCAACTTGGGTACCACGCTCGAAAGTCTAGGCAGAGTAGACGAAGCTCTAGCCAGCTATATACAAGCTATCGCATTGAAGCCTGACTTTGCTGAAGCTCACAATTACTTGGGTAACACGCTCAAGGCACTAGGAAGACTAGACGAAGCTCAAGTCAGCTACAGAAAAGCTATAGCATTGAAATCTGAATATCCTGAAGCTCATTTTAATTTAGGTTCTACGCTACAAGAGCTAGGAAGATTAGTTGAAGCTGAGGTTAGCTATACGCAAGCGATAATCTTGAAATTTAACTATCCCGAAGCCCATAACGACTTGGGTATCACCCTCAAGGACTCAGGAAGATTTGACAAAGCTGAATTAGGGTTTAGGCAAGCGATAGAATTGAAACCTGACTTTGCTGAAGCATACAGCAACTTGGGTAACACGCTCAGCCAACTTGGAAGATTCGACGAGGCAGAAGCAAGCCATAGGCGAGCGATAGCGTTAAAACCCAACTTTTACCAAGCGCGAAGTAACTTGTTATTTCTGAGAGCATCAATGAGATTCGATGTGAGTGGATATCTCACTGAGGCGCAAGGCTTCGCGGATATAGTAGCTGAGCAAATTAGCGCACCCTATTCGACTTGGTCCCGTTGCAAAAGCCCAACTAAATTACGAGTTGGGTTTGTCTCTGATGACTTCAAACAGCACCCAGTAGGCTTTTTCCTCGAGGGGCTCCTTGTTCAACTTCAATCATCCTCTATTGAACTCTACGCCTACCCTACTAATAATCCGGTTGGAGAGATAACAGACAGACTGAAGGTGCTGTTTCATTCATGGAAATCTCTGGCAGGTAAATCAAATAAAGATGCTGCTCAATCCATACATAATGACGGTGTCCATATTCTGATAGATCTATCAGGACACACAGCAGGGAATAGACTAGCTATCTTCGGCTGGAGACCGGCTCCAATTCAAATTACGTGGCTAGGATATTTTGGTTCTACTGGCTTACCTGAAATGGATTATATTCTTGGCGACCCGTTTGTGACTCCCCAATCGGAGGCGCATCATTTTACTGAAAAGATATGGCAGTTACCTGAGAGTTACCTTTGTTTCACCCCACCAAATAGGAATCTAGCGGTTTGTTCTCTTCCGGCTCTTAATAATGATTTTTTGACTTTCGGGTGTTTCAATAACTTATCAAAAATGACAGATGAAGTCGTATCAGTTAGAGCGGATATTCTTCATGCTGTGCCGAACTCAAAATTGTTTTTAAAAGATAAACAGCTCGGTTATCAGTCGAGTCGTGATCGAGTTCTGTCACGCTTTGCGTCTTTTGGTATTGCAGAACATCGCCTAATATTAGAGGGGAAATCAAGTCGTGAGGAATACCTTGCTTGCTATCACCGTGTAGATATAGCCTTATCTCCTTTCCCTTATGGCGGTGGAACAACTAGTATTGAAGGACTGTGGATGGGAGTGCCGGTTATTACGAAAAAAGGCAATCATTTCTTATCTCATTTGGGGGAGTCGATAGCCCATAATTCTAATCTGTCAGATTGGATAGCCGAAGACAGTGAAGACTATATTGCAAAAGCTATAGAGTTCTCTTCTGACTTGAGCGCACTCGAGATGCTCCGTCACAGTTTGCGAGAAAACTTGCCAAAGACGCCATTATTCGACCTACCAAGGTTCGCTAATAATTTTGAAAAGGCTTTATGGGAAATGAGAGATTCAATTAATCTGTGAGCGCTGCGGTTTAAGCCACGCAATAAGCACAAGAATAAGTTCCCTAGCCATGATTAACACCAGAACATACACCTAGCACCTATAGCCATTCGGACTCCAGCCGGTTAGGGGGAAGCAGGAAGCTGGTGGCTTTTTTGGTTCACTATTTTTAACTAGATTTGGTATTAGTAGAGGCGTAATACTGTGCGGCGTGATTTATAAGATATTGAAATAAAAATAGTGATATTAAAACGGGACCCCGTAAGCTTAATAGGTTTTAGTATTACCTACAAACTGATACAAGATGCCGGAGAAACAACAAGATATGGTAGTTCCCCTTGCTCTCAAGATCTCAAAGAGTAACTTTGAAAAAGAAGTTTGTCATAACAGTGATTTAATAATGCTGCAGGTTGATTGATGTACAGTTAACAATCACCATACGCTTATCAGCGCGCGAATACGTGCTCTGTTTAAATGGTATGAAAACGAGGGCAGCGGCGGGTTATACGGCGTAAACATGTGCTGGTCCAAGGCATAAAGACCAACACATCTCAACTTCAGGTTACTGTTCTAACAAACTACTGGTTTTGGGCATTTCAGACCACGCTTCACTGATTTGACTAATTAATACCTTCACTTCCTGAATAGGCTCACCATTATTGCTTGCGTGAGCTTGAGTTAGCTGGCGTACGCAGTAATCATAAAGTGACTCTAGAAGTCGAGCAATTTCTCCGCCCTGATCGTGGTCCAGAGTAGAGCTGAGTCCAAAAAAAATTTGCTGTGACTTTGTAATAGCTTCAGTGCGAGCTTCCAGGTCACCATATTCAAAGCCGTGCGCCGCCTTGCATAAGTTATCGAGCAAACCTTCGAAAAGCATAGATACTAGCGCATGACCATCCGCATGCTCTGCGAACTCTGCGACAGCGTCAGTTTTTATGTTGCTGTAGGCTTGTAAGGCTGTTCGATTCAACGCGTTCATTAAGGTGATCTCCTTTTGAAATATTCGTAGTGCGGTGTAATTGGCTTATCCGCTATTCAATATATTTAGCTCTTAAGAAGCTGAGATATCATCCCATTAGCCAAGAGCACATAGAATACTCACCCAATCGGTGCCTAAGCTGCAGACTTTAACCTTATCGCATAAATTTTTTAGCTAAAGGATATGCACTTGGCTTTTAACGTCTTTTAATGAAGCAATTCTATCCTATTGCTACTCCTGTCCGTCTTTTATAGGTCCAATGAAACTCTCTGTCCAGCTGGCATATGGTATTGGGGGGCAAATCGGAAAATTAATGCTAGCTACCAATGTGTCGATTGGAGGTTTAAGCGGCGCTACTCCAGCGTTTAGCACTGAAACGAACAATCCATAAAATAATCACATGAGGTCAGAGTCATGAGTGTTATTAATACAAATACGGCAGCTAATATTGCTGCTTCAGCTATCCGATATAACGACAGGGAAATGTCCCTTGCAATGGAGCGCCTTTCCACCGGTTTGAGGATTAATTCGGCCAAGGATGATGCTGCGGGTCTGGCGATTTCAGCCCGTATGGGTGCCGAGATCTCCGGGCTTAAACAGGCGTCTCGAAATGCGAACGATGCGATTTCCATGCTTCAAGTAGCAGAGGGGGCAACAAAGGAGATTTCTAGCATCCTCAATCGAATGAGGGAGCTCGCTGTTCAGGCAGGTAGCGGCACTTATTCAGCTACCGACAGAGATGCGCTAGATCTCGAATTTCAGGCACTGATGTCTGAGATTACGAGGATAGCTAAAAACACTGAATGGAACGGATCAACGATTTTAGATGGAAATAGTGTTTTCACTTCTAACGCGACGAAGCAGACAAAGGCAATCCAGATTGGAACTTCAGCCTCTCAAAGTATGAGCATAGAGTTCAATTCTTGGGTGCCCACTGTTCAGCACGCAGAGGAAGTTACTGCGGCAGCTGGAACAAACTATGCTGCCTTGGACGTTAACGGTAATGGCACGAATGATGGAGCCTTCGGCACGGCCGTATTGTACTGGGGCGGAAGTGATGCGACGTTAGACGGTGCCTTTATAAATATTGACACAGCTGATAACGCGAGCTGGGCTATTACGCAGTTAGATGCTGCTATTAATGGGGCGGCTGCAGAACGCGCTAAGTATGGGGCCTATATGTCACGACTGGAACATGCGTCGGAGAATCTTTCTAGCACGGCAACCAACACGGCAGCTTCCAGAAGTCAGATCGCCGATGCAGATTATGCAAGTGAGACGATGGAGCTAGCGCGGACCCAAATCATAGCGCAAGCAAGTACCGCGATGCTCGCCCAGGCGAACCAAGTTAAACAAACTGTCCTGTCATTGCTTCAATAGTCAAGACTAATTAAGGGAACGATAAGATGACTGTTATCAATACAAACACTGCCTCAATGATCGCGCGGGACGCAATCCAGCGTAACGACCGTGCGATGTCCACATCGATGGAGCGTCTCTCAACCGGCTCACGCATTAATTCTGCCAAGGATGATGCGGCTGGGCTTGCGATTTCGGAGCGCATGTCGGCACAGGTAAGTGGTCTAAACATGGCTGTTCGTAATGCTAACGATGCCATTTCGTTACTACAGACTGCCGATGGCGCGACCCAAGAAATATCTAACATGCTCGGGCGTATGCGTGAACTCGCAGTTCAGGCCGCTTCGGGTACCTATACCACGACCGACCAAGCCGCTCTGGATTTGGAATTCGGCGCTCTAATGGACGAAATAGATCGTATTGCGGCCAACACCGAGTGGAACGGCTCCGC
>MDTB01209436.1_pt1 | contig 14915 bp, 13 predicted proteins | sample 811161 | NCBI WGS metagenome assembly MDTB01 (sample SAMN05326650, study PRJNA326480) | marine metagenome | isolation source: seawater | place: Mediterranean Sea | collected 2009
ACTATCTCGAGGAGCACAAGCTGCCGCGCACCAAGCTATTTCATTTCATCGGGACTTTAGCTGCCATACTTTTTCTCATTGCACTTGCTTACACGCGAAACCCATTATTCATTCTTGGCGCGCTGTTCTCAGGGTATGGTGCTGCATGGATCAGCCATTTCTTTATAGAAAAGAACAAACCTGCTACCTTCAAATATCCATTGTATAGTTTTCTGGGAGACTACCGCATGTTTTTTGAGATTCTCTTGGGGAAGCATCGGATATTTTAAATACAATCTTTAAAGCTTATTCTAGAATCAGAAAATATCAATCATCAAGAGATAGAGGTTTCTATCAGAAATACGCCATTCCTGATTGTTTTCGGCTCAGTTGCAATAGGGATTATTCTCGGATATTCCAGAATAACATATGAATATTGGGCAATACTCACCTTAGGAATTGTATTGATCGGATTCATTAATTTGAAAATAAACCGCAGAGGAAATACACAATATCTATTTTATTTCATATTTCTTTTTCTTCAACTCGGGTTTTTCAGTATTCGAATAAGTAATACAAAGCCACATGATTTCCTAAATAATGAAATTCATGAGGTTCAATGCAAAATCATCGAGCTTCCTTCAGGTAATAAAAAATGGAATAAAGGAGTCGCACAAATTCAACAAATATTCAGAGAAAGCCAAAAACCATTTGTTTCTAAACAAAAGTTACTTTTTTATACCGATAAAGAAACAAGCCTTCAACTCGGACAAGGAGACATTATTCTTGTCAAAAGTCAAATTCAAAAAATAAATAACAAGGGAAACCCGGGAGAATTCAATGCCTCCTATTACTGGGGTTCAAAGGATACTTACTATCTCTCATTCTTTACAAATTCAGATTTTTCCGTGATCCTAAATTCAAAAGTCAGAATTAAGGATGTAATCAAAGACAAAATTCTAAAAAATCTAAAAAAACATGTCTCAAAAAAACACCTAGGTATCGTTCAAGCACTCTTTTTAGGTGATAAATCATCCTTAGAGCAAGAAACAAGGTATTCATTTAGCGCTGCAGGCGCGATGCATTTATTAGCGATATCTGGATTACACATTGGTTTATTCATTTGGATTATATTTGGTTTTTTACGACTATTTTCCAAATTCATAAGAAGAAACGCAGCGCTTATCATTGCCCTCATATTCATTTGGCTTTATGCTTATCTCATTGACTTCCCGCCAAGCGTTCTGCGATCTGTACTCATGTTTTCGATTCTAAGCCTGGGTTATTTTATTCGAGGTATTAAAAATCAGCTAAATATCCTACTATTCTCTGCCACAATTTTACTCTTAATAAACCCAATGTATTTACTTGATATCGGTTATCAACTATCTTACTCGGCCATGCTGGGAATCACATTATGCTACAGAGGCATTTCACAATCGATTCGTTTTACGAATAGTTTTCTAAATTTCTTTTGGGGCGCCACTGCACTTTGTCTATCAGCACAATTATTTACATTCCCTGCTTGCCTCTATTATTTCCATCAATTCCCAAATTACTTTGTCCTTACAAACCTGGGTATCGTTATCTTTGCAGGGATTATTGTTGGTGTTGGTGGAGCATTCATTATTTTGTCTCAGCTCGCTTTTCTGCCTGAGAAAATCGCATATTTACTTTCTATATTATTGGCTCTGCTCATTACCTTTATTGAATGGGTTGAACACCTGCCTGGATCTTTATCAAAAGGATTTATGCTCGGAGAAATTGAGCTTGTATTGCTTATACTTTGTTGTTTTGGCCTCTATTGGAACCTAATACATAAAAGACGCCTATTGTTAGGGAGCGTAATTGGCCTCTTCATATGCTCAATCATTGCATTGAACCACAACCGTCAACTATCATCTAAACATCTCGTATTATTTAATACAAATAAGTTTTCATGTGCTTTACATTTTAAAAACACCACCTACTTCTTCCATGATAACCTACCATCCAAAAAATACTTGCCATTACTTTCAGATTATGATAAATGTTACCCAGGAAAGTTAAATATCATGAACCTAAAGAACAAAAATATTACAGCTTCCACGCATGGACCTACTATCAAATTTTCATGGACAAAAAATGGATTGTTATTGAACATTAATGACCACAATTATAACATATGCTACTCTCAAAAAGAGGTCTTAAATAGTGGGAATGACAAAATAGGCCTAGCATGGATTGAAGGAGCACAAATAAGACTAAACAAAGCTTATTTTTTCAATTTTTAAAGTCTATTGATATCTTAGTTTTATCTTTACAAAAAAATGAGCGTATGAACACCATTTGTCCAAAAGAGTGTAAGCAGAAAATGCAGGCAAGCAACTCCATCAAGGTGATTGATATTCGCGAAGCATTTGAATATGAATTTTGCAACCTCGGTAACGATCACGTTCCAATGCAAACTTTTTTGGATAATGCAGATGACCTAGATAAAACCCAGACTTATGTTTTAATGTGCAGAACTGGTCAACGCGCTGAAGCCCTTGCTAATCTGCTTAAATATGAAAAAGGAATGGACAACATTCTTGTTATGGCAGGCGGAATTACGGGTTGGAAAGAAAAAAACGACCCAAGCTTAATCCTAGAATAAATGAATATTATTCAACAGCTCATTGACTTCATCCTACATTTGGATGCCCACCTATTTGCCCTTATCATGGATTATGGCAATTGGATATACCTTATTCTTTTCATGATTGTTTTTGTAGAAACAGGATTAGTAGTGATGCCTTTGCTTCCCGGAGACTCGTTATTATTTGCAGCGGGTACCTTTTGTGCTGGTGTAGTACAGAACGGCCAGACCGCTGAGCTGAGTCTGTGGATTGTGATTCCCTTACTTTGTACAGCAGCCTTTATTGGCGATAACCTAAATTACTATATAGGCAAGAATATTGGACTAAAGGTCATGCAATGGAAAATCAGAGGTAGACAAATAGTTAAACAGTCCTACATAGATAAAACACAAGCTTTCTACGACAAACATGGACCAAAAACGATCATTCTTGCCAGGTATGTACCCATCGTTAGAACTTTTGCCCCATTTGTAGCCGGCGTAGGAGAAATGAAGTACTTCAAGTTCCTAAAATACAGCGTAATAGGTGGAATAACATGGGTTTTCGCTTTAACGTTATTAGGCTTCTTTTTTGGCAACCTCCCGATCGTTCAGCGCAACTTTGAAACGGTCATATTCGGCATCATTGGACTTTCCCTCCTCCCTATGCTCATTGAGTTTATCAGAGCCAAGCTAAAAAGCGCCGAATAAATTACATTATAAATTATGCACGCATAATATATTTTTAGTAGTTTTAAAGAATTAAATAATCTCTCTATTAAAAGCATTTAAAATGAGCAATACAGCATATATCGTGGCAGGATTTAGATCCGCCGTTGGAAAAGCTAAGAAAGGCGGGTTTCGTTTCTATAGACCTGATGATATCGGCGCTTCTGTCATCAAGCATTTGGTTAAAAGTATTCCTAACCTTGATAAGGATAGAATTGACGATGTGATTGTTGGAAATGCGACACCTGAGGCCGAACAAGGACTCAATATGGGAAGAATGCTTTCTCTAATGGGGCTCGATACAGACAAAGTACCAGGAATGACTGTCAATAGATATTGCGCTTCAGGACTTGAAACCATTGCTATTGCTCAAGCGAAAATAGAAAGTGGAATGGCAGATTGTATAATTGCTGGTGGTGCTGAATCCATGTCGGTTATGGCTATGGGGGGATGGAGAATTGTTCCAAATGCGCGCGTTGGTAAAGAGAATCCTAACTGGTATTGGGGAATGGGACTCACTGCTGAAGCGGTTGCGAATCAATACAAAATTAGTAGAGAAGACCAAGACGCATTCGCCCTGCATTCTCATGAAAAAGCAATTAGTGCGATCAAAGAAGGCAAGTTTAAGGATGAAATTGTTCCCATCGACGTAGAACATATTTTTCTAGATGAACACGAAAAAAGGCAAGTCAACAACTTCACCGTAGATACGGATGAAGGACCACGTGCCAGTACGATAGAAAAATTAAATTCATTAAGACCCGTTTTTGCACAAGGAGGATCTGTCACAGCAGGTAACTCTTCTCAAACCTCTGATGGCGCTGCCTTCGTTATGGTGATGTCAGAAAAAATGCTCAAGGAGTTGAACCTTGAACCAATTGCAAGATTAGTTTCATATGCAACAGTTGGTGTAGAACCTAGAATTATGGGCATCGGACCTGTAGATGCGATTCCGAAGGCTTTAAAGCAAGCTGGGTTATCAATGAATGATTTAGGTCTAGTAGAACTAAACGAAGCTTTTGCTTCACAATCTTTAGCCGTATTGCGTGAAACAGGTCTAAACCCAGACATTGTGAATGTAAATGGAGGGGCAATCGCTCTCGGACACCCATTAGGATGCACCGGCGGAAAGCTAAGCGTTCAATTGATCAATGAAATGCGAAGAAGAAAGCAAAAATATGGAATGGTAACCATGTGCGTCGGAACGGGACAAGGTGCTGCAGGAGTAATTGAGCTTCTAAAATAATTCCTGAAATTCCTTTTTAACGATTTTAACCGCTATGCTTGTTGGAAACTCCTCAAGCTGGGCAATGATTTCAAATATTTTTTCTGAAAGATCAGTACTTGTTGACTTTTCGTTCATTTGGCTACCTGCCATATGAATCAATTTAATGACTTCATCTTTAGAGTTTCTAATAATATCCCAAGTACCTGTAGAAATGAAAATCTGTTGAGCAAGATTGTGCTCAAATTCACTTCGAACAGCTTTAACTAGCTCTGCCTGAAAAAGAGTAGCATTCAAGCTTGGATTGTGCGCACGCATAATTAAACTTGTAGGATGTATTCGTTCTAAAAGTAATACTGATCTCTGATAGGCGTCTAATCTACTCGGTAAAAAAAACTCTTGCCGCTGCTTATGCAGCTCCGTTCTGAGCTTTGTTACCTCCTTGTCTGTCTGTTTTTTTAAAAAACGAAATACGATCAAAACGAGCGCTCCACAGCTCACAATCGTCATTAAAAGAAAAATCCAAGCGTCCATATTCTATTTTTACAAATATACTTACCTTTTCACATTAACGTTAAATGACAAATAAAGATACATTTGTAATCACCTAAATTAATCTACTCGTTAAATGACACCAACTTTAATTGTTTCGATTTTAGTTCTTTATTTTGGACTTCTGGTGGCTGTATCGTTTTTTACTTCGAAAGCCAAGGGAAATGATGGATTTTTTGTAGGAGAACGTCAATCCCCATGGTATCTGGTTGCATTCGGAATGATCGGTGCATCCCTAAGCGGTGTTACCTTCTTGTCTGTTCCGGGTTGGGTTGGAAATGCAAGCAACCAGTTTAGCTATATGCAAGCAGTATTGGGCTATTTTATTGGTTACCTGATTATCACCTATGTACTGATGCCTGTTTACTATAAAATGAATGTAGTTTCCATTTACGAATACCTTAAAGAACGATTTGGTTTTTTGAGTCATAAAACGGGTGCGGTTCTTTTTCTTCTTTCTAGGGTCATTGGTGCTTCCGTTAGGCTCATGCTTGTTGCTGAGGTACTACAAAGCATTTTATTTAACGACTGGGGAATTCCATTTGAAGTCACAGTAAGCATATGTATTTTGCTTATTTGGCTGTATACAAATCGAGGAGGCATAAAAACAATAGTATGGACCGACACGCTGCAAACGGGTTTTATGCTACTCTCTGTTTTACTGACAGTCTATTTCATTGCCAATGCCCTTCCTAGTGTTGCAAATGAAGGAATTATTGAGCAGGTTGCAAATGGGCCTTATGGAAAGATTTTTTTCTTTGACGATATATATGATGCCAATCACTTTTTAAAACACTTCTTCGGCGGGATTTTTATTGCGATTGGGATGACTGGACTAGACCAAGACATGATGCAAAAAAACTTAAGCTGCAAAAGCTTAAAGGATGCGCAAAAAAATATGATGAGTATGGCCAGTGTTTTAATTGTTGTCAACCTTGTTTTTTTATTCCTCGGTGCTCTTTTGTATATGTACGCGGCAGCACATTCAATTCCCTTTGAAAAATCTGACATGCTCTTCTCCGCGATTGCCATGGATAGTAATACGCCCATTATTATTGGTGTTTTATTCTTGTTAGGGCTGATCGCAGCGGCTTATTCGAGCGCTGACTCCGCCCTTACTTCCCTGACCACATCTATTTTTGTTGACCTAGTACCAGAGAAAGGTAAAACAGATGACAATAAAGTTCCTTTGCGGAAACGCATTCACGTAGCAGTATCCATCTTAATAATCCTGGTTGTCCTTATATTACATCATTACACGGATGATTCTGCAATTGGATTACTTATGAAATTTGCAGGTTTCACTTATGGCCCGCTCATTGGAGTCTTCTTTTTTGGAATCCTAACCAAGCGCATTATAAGCGACAGGGCAATTCCCTTAATGAGTATTATATCTATCTCGATTACATTTGTGCTGTGGTACTTCTCAAAAGGTGCTCCTGGAGTTGAAAAAGGAGCACAAGGGAACCTTGGAGATTACTCATTTGGATTTGAGATTATAATTTTAAATGCCTTTCTTACCTTTACATTATTATTTATTGCGTCAAAAGCCCATTCAAGTCTTAAAAGATGAAATTTAACTTAAGTGATTTCGGAAAACACAAAAACTTTGCCCCGCTCAGCTTAACCAAACCTATTGCATGTCTTCGCATGGGGATCTACACAAATGCGGAACGCTATGCTTCCTATTTACCCAAGGCGCATATAGGATATGAAACTGAAGATTACTTAGCTGATAAATATCCTAGTGTAGATTGTGACTTAACAATAAACGCATGTGTTTTGCCTAATCCGGATTTAATAGCCGCCATTTTGCATTTAGAAGACAATCAAAGTTTATATACCGGAGAAGTCTTGCTTGCTAGAAAAGGAGATGGAACAGAGACGATTAAATTTACGGGAACAAAATTAATTATCGTTGAAGAACGATGGGATATGTTTCAAAAAAATGCTGCTGCCCTTGACTTAGATTTTATTCAAGCAACTGAAGGTCGAAAAACCCAAACGCTCTCTCCTACAAACCTTTTGATAGGACCTAATAACAAACTTTTTATTGAGGAAGGAGCAAGCATAGAAGGCTGTACTCTAAATACAAAAGACGGACGCATATACGTTGGCAAAGATGCCATAATAATGGAGGGCAGTATGGTTCGCGGCGGACTTGCTTTAAATGCACACGCAACCATTAAAATGGGCGCCAAAATATATGGAGCTACCACCATCGGCCCTCACTGCAAAGTGGGTGGAGAGGTAAACAATGTTATTTTCCAAGCCTACTCCAATAAAGGACACGATGGCTTTTTAGGTAATTCATTAATTGGTGAATGGTGCAATCTCGGTGCAGATACCAATACATCTAATCTTAAGAATAATTATTCTAAGGTGAGAACCTACTCCTATTCGTCTAAAACCGAGGTTCAAACTGATTTGCAATTTATCGGCTTAAGCATGGGCGATTTCTCTAAATGTGCAATTAACACAATGTTCAATACCGCGACTGTTGTGGGGGTTTCCTGTAACATTTTCACACACGGGTTTCCCAAGAAACATATCCCGAGTTTTTCATGGGTTCAGGGAGAGAAATATAGCATAAACGAGCTAAACAAAGCATTCGATTCGGCAAACAACATGATGCATCGAAGAAATCTTTTACTGAGTAAAGAAGACAAAGCTATTCTCACACACATAGAGAAAGCAAGAGACTAACACCGACATTTTTTCTTAAAAAATTATTTTGGCACGCAGATTGAACCATATGTGTCGCAGGCCTGTTTTAACAAGTTTTGCAACAATTGACAAGAATCAATGACATAATGTCATAAAGAAAATATATGAACGACCTATTTGATCACTCCTTACTAAACTTATCTGGATTAGAATCTGATGCTGAATTTATTCCATTAACTACGGCTGAAGAAGAAGAGACAGTAAATAATCAAGATTTTCCAGAGAACCTTCCTATTCTGCCCCTGCGCAACAACGTTTTGTTTCCAGGAGTAGTAATTCCAATTACGGTGGGTAGAGACAAATCCATTAAACTGATTCAAGAAGCCAACAAAGGCAACAAAATCATCGGTGTTGTTTCTCAGAAGGTGCAAGAAGAGGAATCTCCAGAATTTAAAGACCTACATATGGTCGGTACAGTTGCACAAATTGTAAGGCTACTGAAAATGCCCGATGGAAGCTCAACCGTCATTATACAAGGGAAAAGACGCTTTAGAATGATTGAAATGACACAGACGGATCCGTTCATGCGCGCGTCTGTTGAAATCTTGAAGGAGCAGAAATTTGATACCAAGAATAAAGAGCTCAATATGATGTTTAAAAACATCAAAGACCTCGCGCTTCAAATCATTAAAGACAGCCCTAACATTCCATCTGAAGCCCAGTTTGCCATCAAAAATATTGATAGCCCAACATTTCTCGTAAATTTCATTTCCTCAAATATGAATGCTGACGTTTCGAAAAAGCAAGATATGCTTGAAGAAATGGAAATCAAAAGTAGGGTTATGAAAGTATTAGAGCACTTGTCTATGGAGTCTCAAATGCTAGAGATGCGCAATGAAATCCACAATAAGGTTCGAAAAGATCTTGACAAACAGCAGCGTGAATACTTTCTGCATCAGCAGATGAGGACCATTCAAGATGAACTTGGTGATAACCCACAAGAGCAAGATGTGCGTGATTTCAGAGAACGTGCAAAAACAAAAAAATGGACGAAAGAGGTAGGCACACTATTTCAAAAAGAACTAGATAAGCTTCAAAGAATGAATCCCCAAGGTGCTGAGTATACCGTTCAACTCAACTATATCGACACCATGATTGAGCTTCCTTGGAATGAGTATTCGAAGGACAACCTTGACCTAAAGCGTTCAAGAAAAATTTTAGAGCGTGATCATTTTGGTCTTGAAAAAGTTAAAGAACGGATCATGGAGTACCTTGCGGTACTGAAGATTAAGGGGAACATGAAATCTCCAATACTATGTTTTTATGGACCTCCGGGAGTTGGTAAAACATCTCTTGGAAAGTCGATTGCAGAAGCATTAGGAAGAAAATATGTCCGAATGTCGCTTGGTGGATTGCACGATGAATCTGAAATCAGAGGACATCGAAAAACCTACATCGGAGCGATGCCGGGAAGAATAATTCAAAACCTAAAGAAGGCTGAAACGGCAAACCCCGTTTTTGTACTTGATGAAATTGATAAACTCGGACGAAGCAATCATGGCGACCCCTCCTCTGCCCTTCTTGAAGTACTCGACCCTGAGCAAAATAACGCGTTTTATGACAATTATATAGAAACAGAATTTGATTTATCAAAAGTACTTTTCATCGCAACATCTAATTCTTTATCTACGATACAAGGGCCACTAAGAGATAGAATGGAGATCATAGAAGTGAATGGATATACTTTAGAAGAAAAAGTTGAAATCGCAGCAAGACATCTGATTCCAAAGCAAATTAAAGAGCATGGAATTAAAAAAGAGCATATCAGCTTTAGCAAACAAATTCTGCGTAAAATAGTCGAAGAATACACCAACGAATCTGGAGTTCGGGGTTTAGATAAGGTAATCGCCAAATTGGTGAGAAACAGAACAAGACAAATCGCCATGGAAGAAAGCTTTGAAACGAAGCTTAGTAATGATGATTTATTTGCTATTCTAGGCTCTGGACGCTCAAAGGTAAAATCGATTGACCATAATACATTTGGCGTCGTCACTGGCCTCGCTTGGACAAGTATTGGTGGAGATGTTTTATTTATTGAATCCTCTATTACAAAGGGCAAAGGGAAGCTAACCCTGACAGGGAATCTCGGGGACGTCATGAAGGAATCCGCTATCATTGCTTTGGAATATCTAAAAGCCCATGCAGACATGATTGACACAAAACAAGAGGCATTTGATATACACAACGTTCATATTCATGTTCCAGAGGGAGCAACACCAAAAGATGGACCCAGTGCAGGAATCACAATGTTGACCTCTTTGGCGTCAATTTTCAGTAAGAGAAAGGTTAAAAAGAATCTTGCTATGACGGGAGAAATTACGCTTCGTGGAGATGTACTGCCTGTAGGTGGAATCAAAGAAAAGATTCTTGCGGCCAAAAGAAGTGGTGTAAAAGAAATTATTTTGTGCGCGAGAAACAAACAGGATGTAGATGAAATTAAAGAAAGCTACCTCAAAGGACTCACCTTTCATTATGTAGATAAAATGAAAGAGGTGATTCAGCTTGCTTTGGTATAAAAGAAATTCAGCTTTAAAACTACTTCCCCTCTGCCCTAATCACGATCAGTAGCGTATGCAGCATGATTTTAATATCTAATGAAATACTTCTGTTTTTTAGATACAGAAGATCGAATTTCATACGCTGTAACATTTGATCTACATTTTCTGCATAACCATACTTCACCTGACCCCAAGAAGTTATACCGGGACGAACCTTCGTTAGCTGATTGTATTGCGGTTCAATTTTGGCAATTTGATCAATATAGAACTTTCGCTCAGGACGCGGGCCAACAATGGACATGTGTCCCATTAAAACATTAAAGAATTGCGGGAATTCATCGAGCCGAGTCTTTCTCATAAAGCTCCCCGTGCGCGTTATCCTAGGGTCATTTTCAGATGAGAGCTGCGGACCATTCTTTTCCGAATCGACATACATCGTTCTGAACTTAAAAATTTTAAAAACACGACCATCCTTGCCGATTCTATCTTGCAAAAATAAAATTGGTCCAGGGGATGAAAACTTGACTGCTACAGCAGAAAATAAATAAAACGGCATCAGTAGGATGACCGCAACAAAAGACAATGTGAAGTCAATGATTCTTTTGAGAACTTTTTGCCAAAAAGGCATGGCATCAGACTGAACATCCAACAGCAAAGCACCATAAATATTAGTCATTTTAACACTTCCGGAAAGAATCACATAGGTATCAGGAAGAGTTTTGATTCTCGTTGTACCGTTCTCGATCTTCAATAAAATCTGCATAAGCTTATTATGCTCCGAGCTTTCTATAGCAATAATGTATTCGTCAATCTCAGTATCTTTTGACACCTCGTCCAAATCATCAAAATGCCCTAAATATGGAAGCTTACCATCTAACTGACGGTCATTGCCATTCATATTTATGTAACCTACAAACGTGTTTACATTTTTTTCATTCTTTTTGATTTCCTCTACAATCTCTACTGCCTTTTCTGTTCCGCCAATGATAACCGTTTTAAAACCATTATTTGGCTTTCTAATGGTATGTACAAGCCAGGTGTTAATTAGTAACCTTGGGGTAAAAGTAGCGCCAAAATGAACGACAAATAAAATGAGTAAATTCCAGTAATAACCTTCGTAAGAGCGAACTTGATCATCAAGTATGATGGAAAAGAAAATAATAAGTGATCCGATTACACTAATACTGATAGTAAGATTTAAAAGCTTAAGCCTAAACATTCTCCTTATCTCGATATAGGTGCCCTGCACGAAATATAGCAACATCCAGAATAAAGGAATCAAAGCGATGCCTAACCAGAAATTTATATCCATCTCAAAAGCCTGATTTTCAATCAAGGTTTTTCTAAAAAAGAAAAATAAAGCCCAAGAAACCAATGCCGATATATAATCAGATACTAAAAAAAGACTTAACCACGGACTATTTTTATTCATTAAAACCAAATCACTTTTATGTTATCAAGACAAATTACGCCTTCTATGTCATTGGCATCTAGATTGGCCTGAAAGGATTGTAGAAAAGTAGATTGAATTGGAGAGGCTGTCACCAACTCTCTGAGCTCAATATACATTTTCTTCCAAACTGCACTTTCTGGCGCTTGTGCATTCATACGAATATTTATGTTATCCTGTATCCCTGACGGAGATAAATAAATAAGCCCTTGATAAACATCGTTGGTATTGTAATAATCTATTTCAAGATAGCTGTCCACACCTTTGGGAATCGGTAACTGCTCAAGCGTATATGCTACCCAAGTTGAGTCAGTCTCATTTAACATCACTTTACCATAGTAATTACCATTAAATGCATTTAAAGACTCATTGGAAAGAATCAAGTTTGCTAAAGATGTATTTGGGTCATTTTCAATTGAAATATTAATATCCTCAAAATCTTCAATCCAAAAATTGGCATTTGACTTATAGCTTGTAACTGGAGAAATCACAACTGTATCATTCTTAACAAGTGTTACAGTCTCTTGGTAGAAATTAGTGAATGGATATACTTTTTTTGTCGCAGAAATACCATTATTAATGACAACAGGATCCAGTCTTATAACACTTTCTCCTGAAGAAAGAAGTGGTATGCGAAAAGGAGTCTCAAAAATTCCAATGAGCTCATCATTCACATATACCTTAGCATTTGTAATCTTCTTAGTAAGCTCCCCTTCCTCTCCAGAAAGCGCAACATTGGCTACTAAATCCCAATCATTCACAAGCAACCAAGAAGGATCGGGGTTATTTTTCACACACGAAAATAACAAGGGCAAAACAATAAAAACGAAAACTGTAAAACGCACTAAATGCACAACGATTGATTTAAAAGAATATTGCAACTATTTTAGGTAAACTTTTGACATTTCGCCTAGAATCCTATGCGCCAACTCCATGGCAATAACACCGTCATCAATAGGCACTGGTGACTGCTTATGCCCTAGAACACAGTCATGAAAGCAAATTAGCTCCTCTTGAATGGCATTAGTTTGTGTAATTTCTGGCTTATCAATTAAGATTTTCTTCTTTGGTTTGTTTTTGCCTAAATCTAAAATTAGGTCAAATGGATCGGGTTCACCTTGAACATCCTCCATTTCAAAAACCTCTGCCTCTTTATTTAAAAAATCAACACTGATGTAGGCATCCCGCTGGAAAAATCTAGTTTTACGCATATTTTTTAAAGAAATACGAGATGCTGTAATATTGGCAACACAACCATTGTCAAACTCCACCCTGGCATTTGCAATATCATGTGAATCACTTATTACAGCTACCCCAGAGGCGGAAACCTTCTTAACATTGGACTTTACAACACTTAAAATGATATCTAAATCGTGTATCATCAAATCTAACACTACAGGAACATCGGTGCCCCGCGGATTAAATTGAGCCAAACGATGTGTTTCAATAAACATTGGCCTGTCTAAATACTTTCGTGCCGCAATGAAACCGGGATTAAAACGTTCAACGTGACCGACTTGAGCAATTACGTCAGCCTCTTGCACAAGACGTTGAAGCTTCTTAGCTTCCTCAATCGTTTCTGTCAGGGGTTTTTCGATAAAAACATGCTTTCGTGCTTGGATGGCAGATTTAGCAACTTCAAAATGAGATAAAGTAGTTGTCACTACGGCCAAACAATCGACCTGATCAATTAAACTTTGTACCGTTTCAAATGAAGTTACCCCAAAGGATGCCTCTACCTCCTTTGCCAACGATTGGTCAGCGTCATAAAAACCAACTAATTCATATAGCGCAGATAACTCTTTTAAGATTTTAATATGAATCTTTCCCAAATGTCCCGCTCCTGCTACTCCTATTTTTAGCATTCTCACACTTTTAATACGTTTCACTAAAATAAGAATAGTGAATTAAGAAATGAATAAAAAAAAGCCATTAGAAATCTAATGGCTTTACTGATATAGTCTTAAACTTATTTTTTAACTGAATCTACTACTGCTTTAAAAGCATCAGGATGGTTCATAGCTAAATCAGCTAGAACTTTACGATTCAATTCAATTCCACTTTTATTCACTGCTCCCATAAATTGAGAATAGCTCATTCCATGAAGTCTTGCACCTGCATTAATACGGGCAATCCATAGTGAACGAAAGTTTCTTTTCTTTTGTTTACGACCGGAATAAGCATATAACAACCCTTTTTCAATGGCGTTCTTTGCTACGGTCCATACATTTTTACGTCTTCCAAAGTAACCTTTGGAAAGCTTCATCATGTTTTTTCTTTTTGCTCTTGAAGCAACGTGATTTACTGATCTTGGCATAATTTCTATTTTTTTAATAAAGAGTGCATCATTGTTTCAGAAGACTTAGTTACTCGTTACTTGGTTTATAATAAAGAACCTTTTATTTCATGCACAATTGCAACTTGATATTCGATAGATCGGCATCATGTACCAATCCAGAATGGGTCAAATTACGCTTACGCTTCTTGGCCTTTTTCGTTAAAATGTGACTTTTAAAAGCGTGCTTACGCTTAATTTTGCCACTACCAGTGATTGTGAATCTCTTCTTCGCACTGGATTTTGTCTTCATTTTAGGCATTTTTCTGTTTTTTAAAGATGAACACTATATCAGTTTTTTTATTTCTTTTTTGGGTTGATCATCAAAATCATTTTCTTCCCTTCTAATTTCGGAAGTTGCTCAACCACCCCATAATCTTCTAATTCTTGTGCAAAACGAAGAAGTAAAATCTCCCCTCTATCCTTAAACACAATCGTTCTTCCCCTAAAGAAAACAAAGGCTTTTACTTTGCTTCCATCAGTTAAGAACTTTTTTGCATGTGCTAGCTTAAAATTGAAATCATGATCATCCGTATTGGGACCAAATCTAATTTCTTTTACAACTACCTTACTTTGCTTGGCTTTTAACTCTTTTTGTTTTCTCTTTTGATTGTAAAGAAACTTCTTGTAGTCCATGATTTTACAAACCGGTGGAACTGCTTTGGGTGAAATCTCAACCAAGTCCAAACCTTCTGTTTCCGCCATGTCAATCGCCTTAGGTGTCGAAACAACAATAGGAGCACTTCCTTCAACAACCAATCTCACTTCAGGAGCAAGGATTTTTTGGTTTATTTTGTGTTGCGCTGTCTCTTCTCTTCTAACAT
>MDTB01081431.1_pt1 | contig 14914 bp, 11 predicted proteins | sample 811161 | NCBI WGS metagenome assembly MDTB01 (sample SAMN05326650, study PRJNA326480) | marine metagenome | isolation source: seawater | place: Mediterranean Sea | collected 2009
ATCTATCATTTTTTGCGTAATCTTTAATTATCTTATTTATATAAAATCCTTTGTTTTTTAATAAGTCAATAACTTTATTTTTTTGGTTATATGCTATTTCGAGTATAAACTTACCATTTCTTTTTATTAGCTTAGAAGTTTTATTTATAACTTTTTTTATTTTTGATGTTCCATCTAATCCACCATCTAAAGCCACTATAGGCTCAAAATTTAAAACATCCTTTTCTAAGCTACTTAGTTCACATTTTCGTATATAAGGAGGATTAGATATAACCATATCATATTTACCTAAGTTAAAATTGTCAATATCTGATTTTATCAACCTTAATCTTTTTTTAACACCTAATAAGTCTGCATTTATTCTACTATTTTTAATAGATTTATTACTTATATCTATTCCAGTTCCAAAAAAATCCTCTCTTTCTTTTAAAAATGATAAAATAATACATCCAGATCCCACACCTATATCTAATACATTTAATTTAGATTTATATTTGGAAATTTTTAAAGCTTGTTCGATAATAATTTCGGTATCTGGTCTTGGTATTAAAACATCTTTTAATATCTTAAATTCATACTTCCAAAAATCTTTTTTCTCTATAATCTGAGCTATAGGTTTTCCTTTAGATCTATCAATTATCAAATTATTAAAATAATTTAATGTATTTTTTGAAATATCTTCATTTAAATTTAGTAAAATATATTTTCTATCTTTTAGAATTGCTTTTGACATTAAAATTTCAATATCTAAGTCTGAAAATTTAGTAGAACTTTTTCCTAAGATATATTTAGCTTTTATCATTGCTTTTTTAATATTCATCTTATAAATTACCTAAACTTTCCTCTTGAGCTTTCAATGTTAAGGACTCTATCATTTCATCAAAAACTTCTCCCTCTAGAAATTCTTCTAGCTTATGAAGTGTTAAATTTATTCTATGATCAGTAACTCTTCCTTGAGGAAAGTTATATGTTCTTATTCTTTCAGACCTATCTCCTGTTCCAATCATATTTTTTCTATCTTTTGATCTTTCTTTATCAATTCGAGATCTTTCTAATTCATATAATCTTGCTCTTAAAATTTTCATACCTTTAGATTTATTTTTATGTTGAGATTTTTCATCTTGCTGTGAAACTGACAGACCAGTTGGTAAATGGGTAATTCTCACAGCACTATCAGTCGTATTAACGGATTGTCCACCAGGTCCACCTGCTCTAAAAACATCTATTCTTAAATCTGACTCATTTATTTTAAGGTCTACCTCTTCTACTTCTGGTAAAACTGCCACTGTTGCCGCTGATGTATGAACTCTTCCTTGAGTTTCTGTGTCAGGAACTCTTTGTACTCTGTGGACTCCACTTTCATATTTAAGAGTAGAATAAATATTGGTTCCTTTAATAGATGCAATAACCTCTTTTAAACCTCCAGCCTCGCTTTTTGAAATAGAGATTAACTCAAGTGACCATCTTTTTTTATTACTTACCTTTTCGTACATTTTAAATAAATCAGATGCAAACAGACTTGCCTCTAGACCTCCAGTACCAGCTCTAATTTCAATTATCGCATTTTTTTTATCTGCCTCATCTTTTGGCAATAAAAATAATTTTAATTTTTTTTCGATCTTTAAATATTGCTCTTTAAGTTCTTTTAATTCTGTCTCTGCCATTTTTTTTAATTCTTCATCAGAAGATTTTTCATTTAAGATTTTTTCTAATTCATTCTGATTTGTTTTAAATGATAAAAATTTTTTTGCGTCCTCAACAATCTCATTTAAATAAGAGTATTCTTTTGACTTTTCAGCAAATTGTTTTTTATCTATATCTCCAGAAGATAAATTTTTTTCTAATAAAGAGTGTTTTTTTATTAGATCTTCAACAGTTTTTTCCAAAATCATTTTAGTTATTTTCTATTTCTACAACTTTTTTTTCAACTTCCTCTATTACTTTTGTAATCATATCTTCAGTCATCCCTTTTTTTTTTTGGACACCCGACAAATAAAGCATATTACTTCCTTTTCTACCCCCTGTAATTCCAATGTCGGTCATGGCGGCTTCTCCAGGACCATTTACTACACATCCTATTATAGACAATGTAATAGGCGTTTTAATATGAGATAATTTCTCTTCTAAAATTCTGACTGTATCTATAACTTGAAAACCCTGTCTAGCACATGACGGACATGAGATTATTTTTACACCTCTATTTCGTAAGTTAAGAGACTTTAATATCTCATTTCCTATTTTAATTTCTTTTACGGGGTCATCTGATAATGAGATTCTAATTGTATCACCTATTCCATCCATGAGTAATGACCCTATACCGATTGAAGATTTTATGCTGCCAGAAACAAAGCTTCCTGCCTCTGTAATTCCAAGATGGAGAGGGTAATCAATTACTTTTGATAGTTGTCGATAAGCATAAATAGATAAAAAAACATCAGATGATTTAACACTTACCTTAAAATTAAAAAAGTCTTGATCTTCCAAAATTTTTATATTTCTTAACGCACTTTCCACTAAAGCTTCTGGGCAAGGTTCTTTGTAAGTTTCAAGTATATCTTTTTCTAGTGAGCCTGCGTTTACACCAACTCTAATAGAGCAACCATTATCTTTAGCAGCTTTTAAAACTTCATGAATTTTATTTTTATCACCAATATTTCCTGGATTTATTCTTAAGCAACTTGCTCCATTTTCAGCTGCTTCAATTGCTCTTTGATAATGAAAATGGATATCAGCAATGATTGGGATATCTACATGCTTTGAAATTTCCTTTAGAGACTTTGAGGATGACTGATCTGGACAGGAAACTCTTACCAAATCTGCACCCTCTCTTTGAATTTCGTTAATTTGTTTTATTGTAGCTTTCACATCAGTAGTCAAAGTGTTTGTCATAGATTGCACAGATATAGGGTTATCACCACCAACTTTGACTTTTCCTACATTGATTACTCTTGTTTTCCTTCTTTTAATATCTCTAAATGGTCTTAAGCTCATTTTTATTTATCTAGTTTAAATTCTTTATGTAAAGCCGCTAAAGCTTTTTTAGAATTTTTTTTATTAATTAAAACTGAAATTTTAATTTCTGAAGTTGAAATAACCTGAATGTTTATTCTTTTACTTGCTAAGGTTTGAAACATTCTATATGTCACTCCAGGGGTAGTTATCATACCAACACCAATTATAGATATTTTAGAAACCCCTTTGTCAAATAATAATTTTCTATAATTGATACTTTTATTTTCTTTAATAATATTTCGAGTTTTATTTAGATCTTCATTTTTAATAGTAAAAGTTAAATCTGTTTCTTTACCGTTAGCTGAAATATTTTGAACTACCATATCAACATTGATTAAATTTTTTGATAATGGTTTAAAAATTGAAGCAGCGACACCTGGTTTATCTTTTACACCTACAAGAGTTACTTTTGCGTCGTTGTGTGTTGATGATATCCCAGTAATAATCTTATTATTAATAATATTAGATCTTTTAGTAATTAAAGTTCCATCTCTTTTGATAAAAGATGATTTTACCTCCACATCAATTCTATTTAATCTAGCATCTTGAATTGAAACGGGTTGCATCACTTTAGCTCCTAAAGAGGCCATCTCTAGCATTTCCTCATAAGAAATCACTTTTATTTTTTTGGCTTTTTTTAATTTTTTGGGATCTGTCGTGTAAACTCCCTCAACATCAGTATAAATTATGCATCTTTCAGCGTTAAAAAATTTTGCAAGAATAATTGCACTCGCATCCGAACCTCCTCGTCCAATTGTTGTCAATCTCTCTTTGTCATTTATACCCTGGAAACCTGCTATAATGGGTATTCCTCCATCGTTTAAATATTTTATAATCTTTTTTCTATTAATTTCATAAATTCTTGAGTTTTTATGAACACCTTTTGTTAATATTGGTATTTGCCAGGCTAACCAGGACCTTGATTTAAATCCTTTATGACAAAGCCTTCCAGCTATCAAAGAACATGAAACTTGCTCTCCTGAACTAACAAGAGTGTCGTACTCTGTTTCTGAAAAATTTTCACTTATTTGTTTAGATTTTTTTACCAACTCATTTGTCACACCACTCATTGCCGAACACACAACTATAATTTTATAATTTTTTTTTCTATAAATTCCTATTATTTCAGCAACTTTTTTGATTTTTTCAATCGAGCCAACCGATGTTCCACCAAATTTTAAAACTACAGTTTTCATGATAAAATATTTTTTTAAAATTAAAATATATTGATAAAATACATGTTGAATATAATGTCAACTTAGTAATGAAAACTAACACAATTAATAAAGAAGAAATAGAGAAATTTTCAAAAATTTCTGAAGAATGGTGGGATCCAGAAGGAAAATTTAAACCATTACATAAATTTAATCCTATAAGGATTTCCTACATCAAAAATAACATAATTAAGACACTCAATATTAAGAATAAAATAAGGCCACTACAAAATGTCAAAATTTTAGATATTGGTTGTGGAGGAGGATTATTATCTGAACCAATGAGTAGATTAGGAGCAGATGTAGTTGGTATAGATGCTTCTAAAAAAAATATTGAAGTTGCAAAATTACATGCAAAAAAAAGTAATTTAAAAATTAAATATTTATGTACCTCACCCGAAACTCTAAAAACCAATACAAAATTTGATATTATCTTGAATATGGAAATTGTTGAACATGTCGAAAATATAGATGTTTTTTTAAAAGCGTGCTCAAATCTATTAAACAAAAATGGAATTATGTTTGTGGCCACTATTAATAAAACATTAAAATCATATTTATTCGCTATTATAGGTGCAGAATATATTTTACGTTGGCTTCCTATTGGTACCCATGACTGGGAAAAATTCGTAAAACCCAGTGATTTAATAAACATATCAAAAAACTGTAAACTCAGTCTCGATAAGATAGATGGTGTAAAATTTAATTTAGTTAAGAATGAATGGAGCTTGAGTTCAGATAAATCAGTAAATTATATAACTCAATTTATTAAAAGCTAATTTTCTTTATCATTGATCCAAGGAATTAACTGAGTTTCAATTCCCTCTTCACTCAATTCCTTTATTTCTTTTTTAGAAGCATGACCATAAATTCCTTTTTTATTTTCTTTATTTTTGTAGTGTAAAGACCTAGCTTCGTAAGCAAAATTTTCTCCAACATAATCAAAGTTTTTTTTTATAAATTTTTGATATTCAATAATAGTTTTTTTAATAGCTTCATTTTTTTTTGAAGAAGTTTTATTTTTTGAAATTGTTAGTTTGTTAATAACACTTGGCATCATTAAAGATTTTTCAATTTTTAAAGAATTGCAAATATGACAAGACAAGAGTTTCTTTTTTTTTAATTTTTCAAATTCTGCTGAGGATGCAAACCAACTATCAAAGTTAAGGTTACAACTTTTACAATTGAGATTATATTTGATCATATGTATGATTTAATTACTTAAAGCAAAAATTTCAATGTATATTAACTTCTATAATCAGAATTTATTTTTATATATTCTTTTGTTAAATCCATTGTAAATACTGTAAATTCTTTTGTTCCTGTTGAAATATCAACTTCAATCTCTATTGAGGGATTTTTCATATACTCTTTTACTTTTTCTTCCTCGTATTTTTCAAAGAGTTTTCCATTACTAACTATTTTTAAATCTCCAAATTTAATAGATAATTTTTTTAAATTTATATCAACGCCTGCTTTGCCAATTGCCATAATAATTCTTCCCCAATTAGGATCTTCACCAGCTATTGCAGTTTTTACTAATGATGAGTTTGCAATTGAAACACCTATTTCTTTTGCACTTTTTTCTGTATTACAATTTTTTACTTTTATTGTAACAAATTTAGATGATCCTTCTCCATCTGATACAACTCTTTTTGCTAAATTTAACATTACATTATTTAGTGCTCTATCAAATTCTAACAATTTACTATCACTTATATTTTTAATCTTAGGATTATTTGCTTTACCAGTTGAAAAAATTGAAAGCATATCATTTGTGCTCGTGTCTCCATCACAGCTGATTGCATTAAAAGTATTAATCACATTTTTTTTTAATAATTTTTTTAATAAATCGTTAGATAGTTCAGCATCAGTGAAAATATATGCAAGTGTTGTTGCCATATTTGGATGAATCATTCCAGATCCCTTTGCTATTCCATATATTTTAATATTAGTGTTACCAATTTTGCATTGTTCCATAGCTAATTTAGGCTTAGTATCAGTAGTCATTATTCCTAATGCTGCCTTGGTCCAGATATACTTGTTTTGAGTGTATTTAATATTTTGGATTAGTTCAGGAATATTAGTTTTTATTTTTTCAAAAGGAAATGTCTCACCTATTGTTCCAGTACAGCCAAAAATTATTTGTTTTGGACTAATCTTATCTGGATTATTATCATCTTGTTTTTGCTTCTCGATTAATTTGGATGATACTAGTTCAGCTATTTTTTGAAGACTTAAAAAACCTTTTAAGCCAGTGAATGCATTTGCATTTCTTGTATTAACAATTAAGGAATAAATTTTTTTACTTTTTTGTTGTAAATTCCACTTAATATTCTCTGATCTTATCTTAGATTGAGTGTAAACTGAGGCATGATTTGCTCCATCTCTAAAATAAAACATTACCAAATCGTCTCTTTGGGTATTGTACAGGTTAGCAGATATTGATGAAATCGCTACGCCATCAATGTGGTCTAAGTCTTGATAATCGCCCATCTTGTTGTCTTTTTTTTTAGAAGACAAGAGATTTTTAAAATTTATTCCCATTGTATTTAAAATATAAATTTTATAATTATATTAGTCTTAAATATTAAATAATAAATCAAAATATAATGCTAAATCCTTTACAATTTGTTTCAAAATTCTTTAAATCTAACAATCAAAAAGAGCTAGATAGAATTAAAAAGATAGTAAAACAAGTTAATTCTTTTGAGCAGATTTTTGCTAAATTTGATAATAAAGAATTCCCCAATAAAACATTTGAATTTAAAGATAGACTTAAAAAAGGTGAAAAAATTGAGAATTTAATGCCTGAGGCATTTGCTTTAGTAAGGGAGGCTTCAAAAAGAACTAGAGGTGAAAGACATTTTGACGTCCAAATTATTGGTGGAATAGTTCTTCATGAAGGAAAAATTGCTGAGATGAGGACTGGAGAAGGTAAAACTCTTACTATTACTTTAGCAGCATATTTAAATTCATTAAAAGAAAAAGGCGTACATATAGTAACAGTTAATGACTATTTAGCTAAAAGAGATTCAATCGAAATGGGTAAAATTTATAATTTTTTAGGATTAACATCTGGATATATTAATAATGATCAGGACGACTCTGAAAGAAAAAAAAATTATAACTGTGATATTACTTATGCAACAAATAGTGAGCTTGGCTTTGATTATTTAAGAGACAATATGAAATTCTCTGAAGATGAGATGGTTCAAAGATTGCATAATTTTGCAATTGTGGATGAAATTGACTCTTGTTTAATAGATGAGGCTCGTACTCCATTAGTAATATCTGGCGCAGCGGAGGATAAGACTTCTCAATACATGGCAATAGATAAATTAGTACAACTTTTGAAAAAAGAGGATTATGAAATCGACGAAAAAGATAAAAATGTTTTTTTAACAAATGAAGGTATTAATAATGTTGAAAAAATTTTTTCTAATGCTGGTATTTTGAAAAATAATAATTTTTATGACCCTGAAAATTTATCTTTAGTGCATCATGTAAATCAAGCACTTAGGGCAAATCATTTATTTGAAAAAGGAAAAGATTACATTATTAAAGAGAATTCTTTAAAAATAATTGATGAACTAACAGGAAGAATTTTAGAGGGAAGAAGATTTGGTGATGGACTTCATCAAGCTTTAGAAGCAAAAGAAAAAATTGATGTTCAAGCAGAAAATCATACTTTGGCTTCAATTACTTATCAAAACTATTTCAAACTTTATTCAAAAATATCTGGTTGCACTGGAACTGCTGCTACTGAAGCGCAAGAATTTTTTGAAATTTACAATCTCTCAGTAATTGTAATTCCTACAAATAAACCAATGATAAGAAATGATTTAAATGACCAAATTTATAGAACTGAAAAAGAAAAAAATAATGCTATAATAAAAAAAATTGTAGAGTGTCATTCAAAAGGACAACCACTATTGGTTTTTACTTCAAGTATAAATAAATCAGAAATTTATTCAGAATTACTGCATAAAGAAAGAATAAAACATGTTGTTCTAAATGCAAAAAATCATGCAGATGAAGCAGAAATTATAGCGAATGCAGGTAAAGAAAATTCAGTAATCATAACTACGAGCATATCTGGTAGAGGTGTAGATATACAATTAGGAGGTAAAAGAGGATCTAAAGATGACGAGTATTTAAAAAATGAAAAGAATAAAATTAAAAAATTAGGTGGTCTTTTTGTGATCGGAACAGAACGAATGGAGTCCAGAAGAGTAGATAATCAGGCACGGGGTAGAGCAGGTCGTCAAGGTGATGAAGGTTGTTCTATATTTTTTGTGAGCTTAGAAGATGATTTAATGAGAATATTCGGATCAGAGTCAATGAATAATATTTTAGAAAAATTAGGACTGAAAGATGGAGAAAGTATTGATCACCCTTGGATAAACAAGGCTCTAGAAAGGGCTCAAGAAAAAGTTGAATCGAGAAATTTTGATATAAGGAAAACTTTAATTAAGTTCGATAATGTCTTAAATGATCAGCGGCATGTTGTATTTTCTCAAAGAAAAAATGCTATGAAAAGTGAAAAAGTTTTTGATTATTCTAATGAATTTTTAAATGAAATAATAGATGACATAATTCAATTAAAAAATCGAAAAATGTCAAATCCAAAAAGTAAAGAATTTGAAAATAAATTAAAGAAAATCTTTACAAAAAATCTAGGTGAAATTGAAATTAAAAATTTAATTTCTTCAGGTGAAAAAGAATTAAAGAATTCTATAATAGAAAAATTTAATCATGCCCGTGATGAAAGAATTAAGTTTTTAGGTGAAAACCAAGCAAAAGAAATAGAAAAAAGAATTTTTTTACAATCAATTGATTTAAATTGGAAATCTCATATCCAGTATTTAGAACAATTAAGACAAGTAATTGGATTAAGATCATATGGACAAAGAGATCCTCTGATTGAATATAAAAAAGAGGCTTTTGATTTATTTGAAAGTTTACTTAATAAGCTTAAGTTAGACTTTGTAACTCTATTGATAAATTTAAAGCTTGTTGAAAAACCAATTGAGAAAGATATAAAGCCAAAATTATCAGATAATCCAAAATGCCTAATCTTGCTTAAAAAAAATGAAAAAATTTCAAGAAATGATAGATGTGAAGCAACAGGCAAAAAATTTAAAAATTGTTGTGGTGCTTTATAGGAAGTAAAAAATTGTCATTAAACTTAATAGCACAATAACAACTAAAAAATAAATATTTTTTTTTGATTTTATTATTAAATTAATTTTATCGTTTTTATTTTGTAAATCACTCAAGTTCTCAGTATTTTCAATAAAACCTTTATTTCTTCCAATTTTTAGAAATTTATTTTTTCTATGACTTTTTATATCGTTAGGAATCATGTCATCAAAAAATTTAAGATTATTATCAATTGAAACCTTTAAATTTTCTAAAATCATTTTTTTATCCCGATGAGCTCCACCGACTGGTTCTGGAATTATTTCATCAATTATATTTAGTTCAAGTAAGTCATGAGCTGAAAGTTTCATAGCTTTCGCAGCATCAAGCATTTTTTTTGGATCTCTCCATAAAATTGTTGCACATCCTTCAGGGGATATTACAGAATATATAGAATTTTCTAGCATTAAAACTTTATTAGATGATGCAAGAGCAATAGCCCCGCCAGATCCACCTTCTCCAATGATGATGGCTATAGTAGGAACTTTCAACTTCATACAACATTCTATAGATTTTGCTATAGCCTCAGCTTGACCTCTTTCTTCTGCTCCTACACCAGGATATGCTCCTGGAGTATCAATAAAAGAAATAATTGGCAGGCCAAATCTATTTGCTAAGTTCATAAGTCTTATAGTCTTTCTATACCCCTCAGGTCTCATCATTCCAAAATTTCTCTCTACTCTACTTTCTAAATCTTCTCCTTTTTCTTGGCCAATAACTAATACTGATTTATTCTTAAATTTTGCTAATCCTGCTATTACAGCTTTATCTTCACCATAAAATCTATCACCTGAAAGAGAAATAAAATCTTCAAACAAATTATTTATAAAAAATTTAGATTTTGGCCTTTCTTCATGTCTTGCTACCATCGTAGTTTGCCAAGGGTCTAGATTGGCATAAATATTTTTTAACTTCTCATCTAATTCTTTTTGGGTGTTAGAAATTTTGTTAGTATCTACTTCAGAAAGACCACTTTGATTATAAGGATCTTTTAACTTTTCAATTTCGTTTTCTAGTTTTTTTATATCAGTTTCAAAATTTAGATAATTTTTCATTTTTTTTATTAATTTATAAGTATGAAAGAAGACAATAAAATGTCAATGCTTCTATTAATTATTTGACTTAGAGTTTTATTGGAGTTTAAATATAGTTTAATGCCAACAAAATACCAAAAAGTAAATAATCTCAAAGTTTCTGATGACTTGTTATCGTTTGTTAATAACGAATTATTAGATGATACAATGATTTCCCCTGAAAAATTTTGGTTAGGTTTTGATAAAATAGTTCATGAGCTTTCGCCAAAAAATAAAAAGCTAATTGAGATTAGAGATGATTTACAAAAAAAAATTGATAAATGGCATATCGATAATAAAGGGAAAGAGAACAATATTGAAAAATATAAAAAATTTTTAAAAGAGATAGGTTATTTAAAAGATGATGGACCAGATTTTAAAATTGAAACTACCAATGTTGATGAAGAAATATCTCAAATTGCTGGCCCACAACTTGTGGTACCTATAATGAATGCAAGATATACATTAAATGCTGCTAATGCGAGATGGGTAAGCTTATACGATAGTTTATATGGAACAGATATAATTGAATCTGAAGAGGGAGGAAGTGAAAGATATGATCCAAATCGAGGTCAAGAAGTAATTAAATATGTAAGAGAATTCTTTGATAAATTTATTCCAATTGATGGTATAAGCTGGAAAAACATTACTAATTTGAAAGTAGCAAACCAAGATTTGCTCATTTTTAAAGATGATGTTGAATATAAATTAAAAGATAGAGATAAATTTATAGGCCATAGAGGAGATGCTAACAATCCTAATGCAATTATTATTAAAAATAATAATTTACATTTTGAAATAATCATTAATCCGAAAGCATTTAGTGCAGCACATGATATCGCAGGAATAAGTGATGTGATTTCAGAATCAGCCATCTCAACTATTTGTGATAACGAAGATAGTGTTGCTGCAGTTGATGCAGAAGATAAGACTATCTGTTATAGAAATTGGCTCGGATTAATGAAAGGGAATTTAAAGATTCAATTTGAAAAAAATGGTAAAAATTTAGAAAGAAAGCTTAACCCAGATAGAAAGTACATTTCAAAGGATGGAAAAGATTTGAAATTACATGGAAGAAGTTTACTTTTGATAAGAAATGTTGGTCACCTTATGACTAACTCTTCAATCATATTAAAAGATGGGAGTGAAGTACCTGAAGGAATTATGGATGCTTTTATTACAACAGCTGCAGCTCTTCACGATTTAAAAAAAAGAAATAATTCAAGAAAAGGGTCAATTTATATAGTTAAGCCGAAGATGCACGGTCCAGATGAAACTGCATTCACAGATTTAATTTTTTCTAAAGTTGAAGAATTGCTTGGAATAGAAAAATATACTTGCAAGATTGGGATAATGGATGAAGAAAGAAGAACATCTGCTAATTTAAAGGAATGTATTCGATCACTTAAAAATAGAGTTTTTTTTATAAATACAGGATTTTTAGACCGTACAGGAGATGAAATGCATACATCCATGGAAGCGGGACCAATGATTAAAAAAGGAGATATGAAATCATCCAAATGGATTTTGGCATATGAAAATAATAATGTGGATGTTGGACTGAGATGTGGCTTTTCAGGAAAAGCTCAAATTGGAAAGGGTATGTGGGCAATGCCAGATAAGATGAAAGAAATGATGTCTGAAAAAGTTAATCATTTAAAGGCAGGAGCAAATTGTGCTTGGGTTCCTTCACCAACTGCTGCTTCATTACATGCTCTACATTATCACCAAATAGATATATTTGCTGAACAAAAAAATCTAAAAAAACGTGAACAAGCTAAAATTGATGATCTTTTGAGTATTCCGATTGCCGATAGACCAAATTGGTCTGTTGATGAAATAAATAAAGAAATATCTAATTCGGCTCAAACTTTATTGGGTTATGTTGTTAGATGGATTGACCAAGGAGTTGGCTGCTCAAAAGTTCCTGATATAAATAACATCGGATTAATGGAAGATAGAGCTACCTTAAGAATTTCATCCCAACATATAACTAATTGGATTTATCATGGAATAACAACTAAAATTCAAGTTAAAGAAATCATGAAAGAAATGGCAAAAGTAGTAGATAAGCAGAATAAAAATGACAAAAAATATATAAATATGAGTGATAATTTTGAAAAATCTATAGCTTTCAACACTGCATGTGATTTAATTTTTAAAGGAAAAGAACAGCCCTCTGGTTATACAGAGCCATTATTACACCTGAATAGAATTAAAAAAAAATCTATTCTGAATTAGAATTTAAATTTGACCTATTTTTAAAAGCTGAAAATAAGGTTCCATCATCTAAGCTCTCTATTTCTCCACCTACGGGTAACCCTTGAGCTAATTTTGTTATTTTTACCTCACAATTCTTTAAGCTATCCTGAATATAATAAGCTGTTGTTTGTCCTTCAACTGTTGCACTTGTTGCTAAAATCACTTCTTCAATTTTATCTTTCTTTACTCTTTCAACTAAAGAATTAATTAATAAATCCTCTTTTTTTTGTCCTGCAGAGGAAATTGTTCCTCCTAATATATGAAAATATCCTTTATAAATACTTGAACTTTCAATGCTCCATTGATCTGACAAATTCTCAACAACACAAATTTTGTCATATTTTTTTTCAACTATTTTACAATTATTATATTCACACTCTATAGAGGTTGATTTTAATGTCCCACATATTTTGCATCTCGAAATATTTTTGTATACCTCTGCCAAAGCTTTAGTTAAAGGTTTAACAATTTCCTCTCTGTTATTGATTAACTTTAATACAATTCTTTTAGCTGATTTTGGTCCTAAACCAGGGAGTTTAGAAATTAATTTAATTAGATCTTCGATCTCATTGATATTTTGCATATCTTATAATGGCCACTTAAAACCTGGGATACCTAAATCACCTGTTGCTTTGGAAATTTCTTCTGTAGTCTTAATCTTCAATTGAGATTTAGCATTATTATGTGCGGCTAAAATTAGATCCTCTATAATTCCTTTCTCTTCTTTTAAAATTTCATCTGATATTTCTATCTTATGCATTTCACCATCTCCATCTAATGTGACTTTTACTGAATTTGATCCAGAAAATCCTTCTGCTTTTATACTCTTGATCCTTTCTTGGCTTTCTTTCATTTTGTTTTCAATCTCTTTTGCTTTATCTAAAATTTTTGAAAAATCTGCCATATCAATCCTCTTCATTCTTTTTTACATCAATCAACTTAATATCAGGGAATTTTTTTTGAAGATCTTTAAAAACTTTAGAATTTTCTATTTTAGATAAATCCTTCTTTTTTTTATTTTTTTCCTGATCCTTAATTGAAACTTGTCCATTATTCTTACTAAACGAAATAATCCATCTTTTATTAGTCCATTCAAAAAGTTTTGATGACAAATCTTTAACAAAGTTCTTATCTAAATTATCGTTAAAAGAAATTTCAATTCTTGAATTTTCAAAACTCACTAAATTTACATTATTCTCTAATTCATATTTTAATTTCATTTCTCTCTCAGATGCACATTTTTTTGTTAAATCCTCAAAAGAATTTATGATTTTTCCTTTTTCAAATAAATTTTTTTTTTCTTCGGGTTTAAGCTCAGATTCTTGAATTACATTTTTAATCTGATTTACAGTTTTAAATTTATTTTCTAAATCATTTACTTCTTTTTGAGTTTTATTTTCAGAATTTTCGAAATTTATTTCTTTTTCTTTTATTCTTGATTTAACTTTATCATTATCTAAATCACTCAAATATATTAGTCTCATTAAAAACATCTCTATAGAAAGATTTTGATTTGAAACTATATTAAGCTCGTCCAAAGTCCTGATAGAAAATTGCCAATATAATATTAAAGTTTTTTTATCAATTTTATTGGCTATATTCTTTATTCTATGAAAATCTTCATCATTTAAAGAAAAATTTGTGCCTTCAAGTGTAAGATAATCTATATTTTTAAAATAATATAAAATTTCTAAGAAATCGTTTATAAAAACTTTGGGTTCAATTCCTTGATCATATATTTTCCTGTAAACTTCTAAAACTTTGGCTTCCTGTCCCTCAAGAATATACTCAAATAAATCTATCAATTGTGATTTATCAAAATATCCAAAAATCCTTTGAGCATTGTTTAGATCTAGCTCTGCTTGGTCAAGTACAGACAGCATTCCTCTATCAAGGAGTGATAAAGCATCTCGAACTGAACCTTCGGAAATTTTTACAATTAATTTTAATGCCTCGTCAGAAACTTTACCATTTTCTTTATCTTTGATTTTTTTTATAAAATCAAATAGTTCAGAGGACTTAATTCTTGTTAAATCAAATCTTTGGCACCTTGATACAACAGTAATTGGAATTTTTTTAATTTCAGTTGTTGCAAAGATAAATTTTAGATATTCGGGTGGTTCCTCTAAAGTTTTTAACAAAGCGTTA
>MDTB01211413.1_pt1 | contig 14914 bp, 8 predicted proteins | sample 811161 | NCBI WGS metagenome assembly MDTB01 (sample SAMN05326650, study PRJNA326480) | marine metagenome | isolation source: seawater | place: Mediterranean Sea | collected 2009
GTAATGTTATACGATGCCATGTTAAATTTGCAACTGATGTATTTATTTGTAGATGTGAAACATCATACCATGATAACCTGAATTGTATTTCTTTCCTGACCCCTTCATTTGTAGATGAAATAGTTTAGTACCATCAGTTTCTCTAAATTCTAAAGTTGTATTATTCAATGACCAACTACCATTTGCTACCTGTTTCTCTAATGTTTCCATTGAAATCATTCTTATCATTTCTGATCCTTTAGTATGCCATACTATAACATTAACATCATCACCCTCAAATCCTCGTCTTACAATTACATCAAAAATTGCACACTTGTTTCGATTCATCCATTTTACAAACGCATTGCAAATTTTGGGTTCTATATTATTTTTGTACACTCGGTTCTGCTTTATCTCTTTGTCACTCAACTGTAGATCTGGATGCTGTTGTTGTACTATAGATTTCAATTCTTTATTAGGATAACCAAAGAACATTCTAAGAAATATTTCACTCTGTCCCTTAATCTTAAAGTGTTTGATAAACTTATCAGTAGACAATAGTGCTACCTGAGTATGATTCTTTGATACACTCTTAACAGAATACTTATGATTACTAACTGTCTCATGTATGTCTACTTTAGTTTGTGGTCTCCCATCAACTACATGATTACCACCAAATAGTTTATCAAAAGTCGCTGCCAATTTATGCTCAAACAAATGTCCTTGTTTCTTTGCTGTTTTACCAGCGATTGCAGCAGCAGTCATTTCAGATCTCTTAGGTATCTTCATTATAATCTATATTTTGTTGGTATCATGTGATTGTGTGACACTTATTTAAGTGACCTAGTATCAAAATGTAATTCACCATGCTTTTCATCAGGTTCAATAGATGGTACTAATAATGGATACTTATGTGCATAACTAGCACCCATACCATAGGCAAACTCAACAAAATCCCTATAATTTCTAGCGAAGTTATTCATATTACCACCAATATAATCTAATTGATGATAGGTGAAATCCCTTAGCATATCAGGGTCATCAGCAATAATATGCCATAGATCTTCAGTAAAGTTTTGATCTTCTCTTAATATGTTAAAGTTATTAATCTCTTTATTATTAAGAAGATCTCTTGAATCTGCTACCATGTTTCTCCAGAATGGTGTATCATGCCTTGATCCAAAATGATACATCCATGCCATATTTTTATACCAATCATCAATAACATCAGTATAATACCATGTGTTAATTCTATTAATCTCATCTATATTATTTGGATCACCATTTAATGCAAATTCAGATATTTCATTAGATATTTGATCATAGTACATTCCTGCTAATGACTCTAATGGATCAATAAATCCTACAGCATTACCATTTCGTGCATATCTTCCACTATGATGTACAACATACTTAGATAATCTAGGAGTCCATTTAAACTTTTTATATGGATAACCTAGTGCTTCAGGTATAATAGTTCTAAAATCTTTTAATGCCTCTTCTTCAGTTGTTATGTTATCATTAAATGTATATCCAAATGTCCTTCTTGATTGTAATGGTATACCAAACATCCACCCATTTTCATGTGCATATGTTATAGTTACACCCCAATCTGCCTTTTCAGGTAATCGTAATGCTAATACACTATTAACAGAAACAAATGGTGAATCAAAGTATTGATCGTGATCTATTAATGATTTACCTCCAGTACAATCCATTACAAAATCATACTTTTCACTGTTAACATACACACCATCAACATCAAACCCTATATGTGTGACCTTCTCATCTCTCAACACTAGATCATGTGTAATTTTAGGAAGATGTTCTAAAAAGAATTCACTAAAGTATTTTGTATCAAAATGTATGCCTACTGCATGTACATCCAACCATCTAATAAAATTATGTGATTTACCCCATCCAATGAATTTATTCCCAAATTTAATAGTAGCATCAAAATATCTCTTAGCATGTGGATTAACTATATTTGTACTATGTGCTATTTGTGATGGTAAATCAGGTGTTGTTGATTCACCAATACCAAAGATAGGTGTTTTAGAATCATATATCCAAACAAGTTCTACTCCTGGTTCTCTCTCATCAATCAATCGTAGTAATGTATTAACACCAACTACACCTGAACCAACAACAGCAATTCTTTTAGTAATACTCATAACCTATAGTACCATATTCTTCAGGGGGATCAACCATATCTAATGTTACGAATTTGTCGGCATATGGAGCACCAAATCCGATACAAATTTCAGCAAACAAAGTATAGTCACTCATTATAACATATGGTACAACTCTATTTCTTCCTTCCAAATCATCATCACCTTCTTAATTAGATATCAATCTTCTGTAGTCATAAGATCCCCAATCATCACTTAATATTTCATTCAACCAGTCCTTTCCAGGAAAATATGCAGGATGTAAGAAATAAGCACCTCTAAGATATTCACATGATTTCTCTACTGCATTTTGCCAGAATGGTGTATCATGCCTTGATCCAAAATGATACATGAAACATAAATGTGGTTGATAATCATTTCTTATCAACTCAGTGTACATTCCCATTAAATCATCATCCTCAAACTCACCCCACATCCATTGACAAATAACATTTGCCATAACTCTACTACATTCGTGATGACAACCAGTTAACGGTTCAATATTAATTAATGCTAACCCATTTCTAAGATATCTGTTATTATCAGGATGTGCAAGATAGTTTGATAGTCTAGGATCCCAATCAATTACAGTACGCTTATACCCTGAAATATCCTCATCAGGAAATGCCTCTGCAAAATCCTTCATTACATCATTAAAATCTGTACTTTGATGATAGAAATATGTCCACAATTGTTTACTTTGTAGAGGAACACCAGTAATATGACCATGCTTACCAGCATATTCTATTGTAAAATCCCAATCACCTGCAATAGGTTTTTCTAAAACTACAGCAGTATCTACAAATTCTTGAGTAGGTCCACTATAATCTAATGGTGCATACAATGGTTGCTTATCAGTACAATCAATAACATAATCATATGCTACACCATTAATAGTACAATGAGTACTTCCCACCAATTCAAATGAATCGATCTTTTCTTCAATAATACTTACATCAGGACCAAATACTTTTCCACCATCTTTTATAAGTTCTTGTCTAAATTTTGCAATATCAAAATGTGCTGCTGTTTGAAATCTAAATGCTAAATTAGTATTTTTATCCCTTCTTTTACCCCATCCAACATACTTATATCCATGACAATCTGTTGCATCAGCATACTTCTTTAACCACCTGCGTGATATAGTAGTAACTTCACTCAACTCATCAAAAAATGATGGAGTAGTACCTGATACCATATCATCCCATACTTTATCGGGATCATGTATCAATACAAACTCATCTTCAGAAAATTTATTATACCTTAACTTATGTTTCACAAGTGATGCCAACTGAATAAATCCAGCAGGTGAAGCACCAACAACAGCAATCTTTCTTCCCATTTTAAGTATTATTCTTTAGAATATTTAGTTATGAAGGGTTATCTTCCCACATTGGATTGATAGGTATTACTTTATCATCAATTAGGAAATCATCCACTCTATCAGGATCTTCAAAGTTCTCCTCTACATTATCAAGAAATCCCTTCAAATCCCTGATGAGTTCCCAACATGCCTCTTGTTGCAATTCTTCTTCAGGTGATAGATTGTCTCTCATCTGTCCCAATTTGGCATAATAGTCATACTTGAGATAGATATACTCTCTGACTTTAATAAAGTCTTTGAATGTTGCTACGGTTGCCATGATTTAGTTACTGTAATGTTTGCCCTTCTAAAGTCATCATCGACAAACTTTAGTGCAGTACTATTATATGATACCACATAACCTTCAGGTTGTGAAGGTACATTGTCTACAAATGTTTCTATCTCCTTAACTTTATTCAACTGGTCAATTATCATCTTCTTAGCAGTACGAATTGAAATGTAAGATGCAACAGTAAAATATATGTCCATCTCATACTTAGCAATAAATGCTAACCCATTGCGTTTCATTTCAATATATTTTGATTTACCCTTTTCTGATTTCTTACTTGCAATCTCTTCATCCATTTTGATAGAATAGAATTGTGCAAAATCAGATGCAACTCTCTTAGTATCAACAATTCCTAAACCTTTACGAATTCTTTGATTAAAGAATTGTTTGAACAATACTGCCATTACAAACTTAGATGTACCATAATCATGGATAATATTTAAGAATTTTGATGATTTCTTTAATGATCCAGATGCTCTATTAATCAATGCAGTGTACTTAGCAGATTCTTTAACATTAAACTTAGATAAACCTGCTTCATCAGCAAAGTTTGCATTAGCAATGAATATATTCTCATCAGTGTGAATAGTATGAAACTGCCAATTAGGATTAAATACTGCCTTCATATCCTGAAGTGTTTCACCAATGTATAATGTATGAAGTACTATACCTAACTTTGCTTCCATCACTGTAATTCCCTTAAGTGAATCAACAGGCACTGCATATGTAATAGCATTAGGTTGGAAGGTGATCACTTGTTTGCCACCTATCTTAGCATATTTCTTATCTTCTTCAGTGAACAGCAGATCACCCTGCATCACTCCAACTATACCAGTTTGAGATAGATATTTCAAACAAGTCTTTAGTTTCCTTCTTAATATCTCTGCTTGATAGTAACGATCTATATCTGTGTCATCATAACATACTTTAGGATTGACCTTATTAAATACTGATTTAGTACCAACAAAGAATCTCTGGTTAACTGGATCTCTGCCACATACAATAGCAGGAGCACCATCCCATTTTGTAGATATATTTAACTCACTCTTTCTTCCACTCAACATATCACCAAAAGACTTCAAAAATTCAACAGTCTCCAAACCACCAGCACTGCCAGCGTTGAGGATATTGTCTTCAAGGTGTTCAAGATGAGTGTTCTTCATACTTGTATTATACTTGATCTCATACCCTTTTCTGGGTTGAGTGGACACTTTATTAAGTGTCATCGAAACGCTGGACCGCACAACCATACGACTAAACTCCTTCTAATACCTTTAGTAACTGGTGTAACTTGATGTAAGGTGTAACTAGGAAATAATATTGACAATCCTTTTTGTTTTGGTAGAGTATGTAATTGACTACCATTTATTTGAAAGTCACCACCTTCATACTCTGATGGATCAGATAATTGTATAGTCATACTTAACTTACGAGGTGGATTATCACTCTTTACCTGACCATCAATATGCCATCCATAATATGAACTATCATCATTATACCTTGTATATTGTAAGTCTTCATTAAACCCAGTTATATCAAATCTCCAGTGCATTCCATTTAAAGTTCTAGATATTTTCCCTATCCTATCATATAACCATTCAGTATCGTTAGTACATTTTATCCAAGAATTCTTAGACTTACGAATACCATCATTATATGCACCAGTATTATGACCCTTACTACTTTGTACAGTAGAATCTATAGCAGTTAAGGATTCACCTAGTTGAATGATCTTATCACATTCATCTGAAGTAAATCCTTCTTCCCAAGTACCATAATCAACCTCATCAAATGTAGGATGAGGTAACAACTCATAATATGACATAATGATTTAGTAAATTACTCTAATGTCTCCTGTACCACCTTGTTGAGGTCCATTAATGACCTGATAAGTTGACCCTGCAACTGCTCTACCTGCCTGTCCTGCACCTGCCTTACCCCAGTCACCACCTGCGATACCATCGATACCAGGAGTTCCAGGAGTGCCAGGTTGACCACTACCTCCAGGTGTGCCTGGAGTTCCAGGTGTGCCAGGTTGACCACTGCCTCCAGGAGTTCCTCTACCTCCAGGAGTTCCACTGCCTCCACCTGATCCAGGAGTACCTGGAGTTCCAGGTGTGCCAGGTGAACCACCTGCACAAGCAGCAGCACCACCAGCACCACCACCTTGACCAGGAGTTCCACCTGATCCTCCACCTCCAGGAGTGCCAGGTTGACCAGGAGTTCCACCACCTCCAGGAGTTCCAGGAGTTCCAGGAGTACCTGGAGTCCCTCCACCACCAGGGGTTCCAGGGGTTCCAGGAGTTCCACCTGATGATGATAATGCACCAGTTAAATTATTCCATCCTCTGCCATCAGATCCTGATCCAGCGTAACCTTTAAGTCCTTTAGTTCCATTCCAACCACCATATCCTTTACTTCCACCTTGACCACCTGATCCACCGCCACCGCCAGATCCACCTGATCCACCTGAACCACCGCCGCCGCCTCCACCGCCAGATCCACCTGCACCAGCACGACCACCTGCACCACCTGCACAGTGTGTTCTTTGCTGCAATGAATTAGGTTGTGACTTGGGTTGCCTACTAGTCTTAGTAGATCTTTCGGTTGACCTGCTACGCTGCCTACCTTGACCCCACCATCCTCGTCTACTTCTTCTAGAATTCCTGTTTGATTGCTGTCTTGTAGTTGTTTTCTGATATTGGAAAGACCAACTTAATGTTGCTCTCTGTTGACCTGATCCACCAGGAGATCCTGATGAACCAGGAGATCCAGGAGATCCACTGCCACCAGGAGATCCACTGCCACCAGGAGATCCATTACCACCACCACTACCTGATGATCCAGGAGATCCATTGTTACCATTACCAACCCATGCGGATCCACTAGTACCATCTGACCCATCAACACCATCTGATCCTCCACCACCACCTGCATAAATTCTTGATTCTCCACCTTCACATTCAACATATACTACACGACTAGCAGGTGCAGAAGGATTAGATATACTAACAGCATTACCTCCAGGTTGACCAGATAATGTACCTTTAGCACCACCTGAAGCATATACTCCATCACCTGATGGTGCATTAGCAACATAAAGATTAAGATTAGATGATGCTGAACTTGCAATAGATACAGCAGGTGTAGCAACATCAGGAGACACCATTCTCCCTCTAATCTTAAGATATTTGGTAATATTCTTATTTAAATTTGAATTCCAGTTTACAGTAGCAGATGGTGTGTCTGGTCCAGTAAGAGTACCAGCATCAAACCTTTGCTCTTGTTTATTAGGATCTTGTTCAATGACATATTGTTTAATAACATCCTTTATGTCATTAGGAGAAATAGCACCACTTTCTGCTATATGTGCATTTTCAGTGGCATCTAAAACATATGGTAAGTGTGGAACAGATGTTGTAGGGTTAGAAGGATAATTATATGGAGCATCAAGATCTGTTACTCTATGCCACTCAGATGCACCAAGAGATTTTGAAGTATCTCCTATTGCTGCTCTAATCTGACCAAATGATATCTCAGTATTATTTGGTATATTAGCAGTCTTTAATAACTTTTGAGTAGTATTTGACCAGTCTGGTGCTGCCATAATTTATATCTTTAATACAGGTTGAGTGAAGTTGAACCGATACCAGCAACAATAAAACTTACCTTCTTAGGTGTAGATAATGTATCTATATCAATACTCACACCTGTGTATGCAGATCCAACCAATGATCTCCATATGGTATCACTACCCTTGATCTGAAGTTGATCTGTTGGTTGATAGTAACACTGGTTTGATGTACCCCAACCTGGTGGTAATTCTGGTGGATTTTCTGGTTTTTCTCCACCTGCTGACTGATCTGCCTCTCTATATGCTTCATAACTACCACCAATAGTTTGGTCAATAACTCTTCCCTTCCAACCTCTTTCTTGGAAGAAATCATAACCTAAATCAGTTGCTATACCTGTTGGTTCTGAATCACTGAATCTTGCCCAAATCCTATGATTGTGATGATCATACCACATTGAACCTGCATAATCATTATCATTAACATTAACAATAGCAGGTTCATTACCACTCATATTACCATCATTAGGGACATAATTTCTTGGTAAGATAAATGGTTCACCTGCATACCTCATATCAATAGTACCACCAGGTTTGGTAGTATTAATTCCAATTCTTAATCCTGTAGTTCCACCAATTCCAAGAGTTCCACCTACTCCAAGGTGGTTATTTAAAAGGTAAATATTTTTATAAATTTCAATCGAATCTTCAAACTGAGAATTTAAAGCACAGTTTGTAGTACCAATACCAACAGAACCTTCAAAAATAGACTGTGTTCCTACTAGATCACCATTTTCAGATCTTGCTAAACCAACATATAACTGAGCACTTGCAGGTCTTTGTCCTGATGTACTACCAATACCAATACCATTACTAGTATGATCTAAATAAACTTCTCCTTGACTATAAAATTCAGCACCATCAGTAATTCCAGGAGCATCTGTATTAACACCAATATACTTACCAAATATCTTAGTACTATTTCCACCAGTAACAAAGATATCGTTGAATGTACTTACTCCTGATTGTGAGATAAATGATGATGCAGATATAATTCCTGATAAACCGTTAATTTCAATATCACCTGTACTAATAGTACCAATACCAATAGTTTGCAGGTTACCAGCAACAGTTAAATTAGTGCAATTTGCTGTCCCTAATGTAGAAACAACAATAACATTAAGATTAGTTCCTCTTATATCATCTCCAATAATATCTCCACCATCAATAGCACCAGTCGCAGTAATAGAAGAAGCACCTACAATAGGTCCATTCATCGTAATACCACTTCCAATACTAATTCCACCACCAGCACCCAATGTTAGAGCACCTTGAGTCTCTATTGGACCAGTAGCAGTAATTCCACCACCAAGAATAACACCTTCAGTTGATTGGAATTTCTTAGCAACTACCTTACCAGTTATATTAAAATCACCACCACCAGTGATAACACCAGTCATTGTGGTAACACCAGCAACAGATAAACCTGCACCAACATTCAGTACATTAATATTCTGAGTACCACCAAGATCAACAGTACCTACCAAACTACCACCAATGGATATACTTCCACCAAGAAGTAAATCACCATCATGTACTCTAACAGTACCAATAAATCCTGCAGCATCACCAACAGAAGAAGTTGATCCACCTACACCTAGGAAAGAACCAACACTAAGATCTTGTCCTATTGTACTAACACCAGATCCTTTAATAATAGATGGTGCTAAACCATTAACAGTTACTTTATCTACTTGAATATCAGGATCACCACCAATTCCATACGCTATTGCAGCATGAGAAGCAGTAGTAGCAGTACCACTGAATGTATTAGCAGTAATAATTCCTGCTGACGCAACAATACCACCACTTCCTTGGAATGTAGTGAAACTTGTTATGCCTGTAAATGTACCACCAACACCTGTAATATAATTAACATCTATATCTGGACTATCTGTTAAACCATATGCAACCTGCGTTCTAACTGCATTAGTAATAGTACCAATGAAACTAGGAGCAGATACACTCGTTGATGCTGTTATAGTAGAAAATGTACCAACTTCAGCAGTAACATTACCCTGACCTGCACCAGTTGCATTTAATACTGTTATATTTTTTGTTACTACTCCTTCAAATGTACTGACACCACTCTTGGCATCCATGTATATTTCATATCCTACACCAAAATCTGCACCATCTCTTACTAAATCTGTACCAACACCAACATCTTTAACTGAATATATTGAATTACCTGCACCTGGATTAACCCATACTGATGCTGGAATATCTGTTAGATTTGCACCTGAACCAAAATACTGTACAGCAGTAACATTACCATGTTCATCTACAGTAAACCCTGTAGTACCAATACCAACTTGAAATGCTGCTTCAGGAACAGTTGTTCCTATACCTACTGATGTACCAGTAGCAACATTAACATTACCGTAGTATGTTGTGTATCCAACTACTTTAAGGTTATTTAATTCTGTGTTTTCATCAATAATAACATTACCACGGACATCTAACTGTTGTCTTGGAATGGTACTTCCAATTCCAACCAGACCGTTATTAGATATCAGGTCATCAGTATCTACCTGAATCCCATCTCTAAAATTGACTACTGTTTTATAATTGCTAGGCATTATCTTTTAAGAGACAAGACACTTTTACTTATTTATCTTTGATGTCATCAACCTTATTGGAAAGATCTTTGACTGCCTCAATAAGCAGAGGAATTAGTTTATTATAGTGGACACCTTTAGTGCCATCAGGTTTAGTTGATACTGCTTCAGGAAGAACTTTTTCTACTTCTTGAGCAATAACACCAATGTCATGCCCTTGATAGTTTCTGTTACCTTCCTTCCAATCATATTCAGTACCACGAATACCCATAACTTTCGCAAGAGGATTATCTAATGTAGATATATTCTCTTTTAATGTAGCATCAGATGTCTGACCATAGAATGCAATGACATCATCACAGAAGTGAACAGGACCACCACAGAAGGTAACACCAGCACCACTATGCCATAGATTACCACTAAATGTAGTAAATCCTTGGAAATCAACCTCATCCCTAAATGTAACCTTAGCATCATAAGCAGTGTTAGTTGCAATAGCAACAGAGAATCCACTAGCAGCATTAAGAACTAAGTCACCAACATTAGGTTCAGTTGTGATCTCAGTTTTATTAGTACCAACACCAATACGAACATTGTTAATCTTAGCACCATCTGGGAATGAACCAGTAAATGCTATAGTACCAGCAAGTTCAATACTACCACTTGATACAACCTTACCAGTTAAGGCAACATCATTAGTGAATGTAACAGGACCATCAAACTGTGAAAGAATATTCTGTTGAATACCACCCTCTACATTAAGTCTCTGTTTGATAGTAACTTCATCAAAGACCACTGAGTTCGCTGAAGGATCTTCACCAGTAATAGTAGGAATAGGAATATTGAATGATGATTCCTGACCCGTTGCAGAGTTAATTCTCTTATTACCAATATAGAAGTCACCTCTATTATTCAGTCCAGTGTAAACAACTGAACCACCTGATCTTTCTTGTGCTTGTGCAAGATACTCTTCAGTATCAGTCAAAGTTCTATTCTGAACTTGAGGTAATGCAGTTGAATAGTTACCTGGACCATAACCAAGATATTCAAATGTGTGACCAGATGCACGAAGTATAGAAGGTCTTCGAGTTTCTATACCAAAGACTTTGATCTTACGAACCATAGAGTCAATAGTATGTGGTTTAGGTACAGTGCCTAATGCACCACGAATAACACTGAAAGCATCATTACCTGATCCACTTAGTCCACTTGTAGATATTCTTACAATCTCCTCATCAATCTCAAGATACTCTCCAAGTTCAAATCTATTAGCAGTAGCAATACCACTATGTTGTACTGGAATTGAAGTATCAAGGTTAGTAATGTTAGTCTTCAGTCCAACACGATCTCCACCATACAAGTTAAAGTACCTTGAACCTATTGCTTCTTCAATACTTACTGATTGATCATTATCTGAGAAAGCATGAGGTAATATCCTATGTCCTGCTGCAAATAGAGGATCACTTACTGTCTTAGCAGTGAATGATGTAACTCCAGTACGAGTCTGACTATAGTAATCTCCCACCTTATCGTTGTTAGCATCAACCACAGTAAATTGTGATCCCTGTCTAATAGTATGAGGACCACTAGTTACAAATGTAGTTAACCCTGAAGTAACATCATAATGAGTAGATGCTATAGAAACAGAAGGTCCAACCCTAAAGATATGCTGACCAGCAACGAATGATGGAGCTAGTGTTGACATACCAATAACAAATGTATCATCATTCTCTACCTTAGTAATCCTATAGTAACCACCATCAGTGTTACCAACACCAGTAAGTTGAACTACATCATCAACTGCACTTATAATAGCAGATGTAGGAATACCAATAGTAGCACCAGAGAAGTTCTCTGGATAGAGTGTCTCACCACCAATATATCCTGCACCAGGACTTTGTAACTCAAATGTAGTGATAGCTGTTGAACCAACACCTACAGTAATATGTGCCGTAGCACCCTTCCAAGCACCAAGACTATCTACCAATTTAACATTATACTTATCAGTAGTAGCAAATCCAGCACCATCACTCATCCAAGTACCATTTTCATGTTCAACGAAACCGTTAAAGTCATGGTTCCTGCTTAACTGTACTGTAGCAACACCAGCAGATACACCACTAATACTAGAAACAGCAATTCCTACACCAAAATTCTTACTAAACTTATCAATTGCTTCTCTTGTTACTGAGTTAAGAATACTATTAGTATTAACCCTACCAATAGGATCTCTTCGTGCAAATGATTTAGCAGCAGGTGGATTCTTCCTTATATTATCTCTATCTAACTGAGGATAGAAATCAGTAATTTGCTGACTATACTTTTGATCTGTAAATTCTGTTGGTGGTGCATAATCTGCTGCTGTAACTTCCAATAGATAAACACCATCACTCTCATCCTTAACATACTCTGATATTACTCTAGATCTATAGACATCAAAGTTTCCTTTGTTATCATTAATAGAAAATCTAGGTAGGAATAGATCCCTAATATCATTACTCTCATAATAATTACCAGTATTTCTCTTAACACCATTATTATCTGTATTAAGGAACTGGAACTCCATACTATTAGGTACATTAGTTACAGTAAAGTCACCATTGTATCCCTTGTTAGATAAACCAACATTATTATTGGAGTCAAGAATATTCTGAGTGCTAACAATGTCACCCACTTTAACACCATGAGGTAATTCACATGTTACTGTGATAGTATCACTTACTTCCCTACATGATGCGATAAAGGAATAATTCCTCTTATAATTGTTATCATTGACTGTAATACTTGTAGCAGTAATATCAGCAGTCTTAGCAAATCCAGTCTGACTGGACTGTTGGATAATAAAGTTATCTACAGGATTCCTAGAGTTCTCTGCTTGCTTAGGAATAACATAACGAACTTTATATAACTTATTCTCAATACCCCTACGATCCTCATACCTCTTAATGTATGATGCTTCTGTCTCTACTAAACTCTTAATATAATCATTATTGACAATATTAGTATAGAGATCACAATCTGTTTCACTTAATACATACCAGTTATTCTGATTAGCATCCCATTGTACTGGATGACCTATTTGATTAGGTACTTTATCACTTACTCTACTCTCAACTCGTAAACTTGTTCCACCATATAATGCAATAGGTATATTATTAATAGCATTAGAGAATGTACTTGCTACTTTAATAGCAGTTCCACTTACTTTAATAGCATAATATACTGTATTTGGTAATAGATTCTCACATAAATCACCATCATCACTGAATACACGAATAGTTTCACCATTTACGATACCAATATCATTAATTGATAATTCAAAATTGTTATTAGGAGCACTTGCTGGTGTAAACTTAGTTCCTTGATGAGAATTAATTCCAACATTCGCAGTTTGAACACCTGCTGTTACATTCTCTGCCATGTATATTGGAGAACTGTATGCAGTTCCACCAATATTAACATAAAGATTTTCATTAAGATTAGATCCAATCCTATAACCCTGAGTCAAACCAAGTGGACTTACATCTTCTCTAGTAAATCCAGAAAGATATAAGTGTGATGATATACCAGTTTGTTGTGTCTTATTAACATCTAACTGGAACCAAGAGATATTATCTAAATCATTCTCATATGTTGATACCCATTCAGGTGAAACAAAGTGTGTAATATATCCTTGATCGTCTCGTGGGAATGCAGCATTTCTAAATCCATCAGCAACTAAGGAATATTGTCCAAAGTTGGAGTTAGAGTTAGTAATAGATGCGTCAGCACCAGTATCCCCTCTTAAGTGTGCATTATATCCAATAGCGAACACAGAAACTATCTGTAGTACAGCATTATTTTTTATTGTAACATGAGCTTGCTCCCATCCTTTACGATATACTGCACCACTATCTAAATGGTAAACAGTGTTAGGGTCAGTAGAACTAGACTCTGCACTTAATGTAGCACCTTTAGTTACATTAAACGCAATTGCCTCATAAAGACGAGTTTCTTTATTGTACTTAGTGAATGCCCTATCATCTTTCTGCAATGAGATACCAGTAAACTGAGCAACAACCATTGAACGGAAACCAGTTGCTTTAGCACCATCAGCAACCATGCCCTGCATACCATAAGTAGATCTCAATGAACAGTTAAAGATATATGGTGATGCACCTCTAACAGTATCAGACTCAATAGTTACTCTAGCCTGTGTAATATTAGTAGGTTTAGCAGGTAAATTATTTGGGAAATCAGCAATAAGATAAGTAAATTCAGTATTTGAGGTAACAGTCTGAACAACTGTAGAAATATTATACTGTGTTACATTAACTCCACTGATCTTAATAGGAGTACCAGCAGTAAGATTATGTGGCAACTGTGTAGTTACTGTTACCTGTGATGTGGGTGTCAATCCATCACCAGATATAATCTTAGAAATAACAAATGGGTCAGTACCAAGAGCACCAACAATCTCATATTCCTCACGAACCTTATCAAAGTCTCCTTCTAAGTTTGGCCATTCATAGTTAACAGCACGACCTGTTGGTTCCTGATAAGCATAACTTAGCTTATAGTAGTACATGCTAAGGTCAGTCTTATCATATCCCTTAACATCATTAATACCATCAGCATACTCAAAACAAGTTAGCTTATGGTGAGAGAATATTGGTTTAGATTGATTAGCTGTAGTAAACTGTTGATGGTCAGTATAAACCAATCCTTCTGGTTGTCCATCAAAGAATGAGAACTGCCAGAAGTAGCAGTTACCAGTAATCCTAAAAAGACAAGAATCTGGAACTGTATTATCTGTTGGGTTAGGTACATACTTAGGACGGAGCTTAGTCTTTCTAAGGTCCATACCTACGATGGATGTACCACGAGGTACAATAACTCCACCATTTACTGAGTTGAACTTATATAATACATTATTCTCTA
>MDTB01191224.1_pt1 | contig 14911 bp, 14 predicted proteins | sample 811161 | NCBI WGS metagenome assembly MDTB01 (sample SAMN05326650, study PRJNA326480) | marine metagenome | isolation source: seawater | place: Mediterranean Sea | collected 2009
GAAAAAGAAAAGGTGAAAGCAGAAGAAGCAGAAAAAGAAAAGGTGAAAGCAGAAGAAGCAGAAAAAGAAAAGGTGAAAGCAGAGAAAGCAGAAAAAGAAAAGGTGAAAGCAGAAAAAGCAGAAAAAGCAGAAGAAGAAACTAAAGCAAAGGCGAAAAATGGAAATAAAAGTTACAATATTGATGATATTAAAAAAAAATATGAAGATCAATTAAGGAAAATAGGGAAGACGAATAAAGATTTTCATCAAAAATCATGGAATTATAATATGTTACCAACAATAAATATTCATGATAATAATTTTGTAAAGAATTCATTGACTATTACAATATTATCAGGAACAGTATTTTGGTCTCTTGTAGCGATCGGTCATTTGAAAGATATATAAATATATATATATATATAGCTAAAAAGTGACAAATTATATTAATTATTTTATAATAATTAATATAATAAAAAAAATATTATTTTATTATATAAGATACGTTTTATAAAATGAATAATATTAAAAATATAATAACATCGTATCTGGATTTTTTTTGCATATATGAAAATAATGATTTAATTAATGAAATAATATCAAAATATATAAATGAGAATGTAAACGATAATATTATAAACAATAATACAAATAATGATAATGATATTATAGATAGTATATTTGAATATATTGATGAAGATATTGATTTTGAAAATAATTTAGTAAATGAAATAGAAGAAGATTTAAATAGTCTTTCTTCAATGGAAATAGATTTAGAATTAGGTGAAATTAAAGCGGATGATATATATAATTTACCAAAACCAAAAGAAAAACCACCATCACCACCATTAACACCAATACCACAATCAATTCCATTAACAGATTATAAAAATAATATATTTAATTTATCAAATTCCCCTGGTATAAAACCACCATCATTAAGTAATCTACCAGACATTAACTTAACTTCAATGGATAATATGCCATCATATAATTCACAATTAAAATCACCTATTTTATTTAATAAACAATCTACCCCCATAACAGAATCAATGGATTCATATCCAATATCTAATATAAAATTACCAAAAATAAGAAAAAAAAATACTTTTATATATAAAAGATATATTAGTAAAATAAAAAAAAATGTTTCATATAATTGTCCATTATGTAGTTTATCATTTTATTCAGAAATAAATTTAAATGAACATTATGTAGATTATCATACAAATAATAATAATAATATACCTACTTCCGAATTAGGTAAAAATATTTGTCCTATATGTGATAATAAATATCTCACACAAGAAATGTTAGGTGAACATTTTATAAATGAACATAATGATTACAATGAATTATGTAATTTAGATAAAAATAACTCAATTGGTTATCCTGGATTTGATATATTAGAATATATAGGAATGGTGTCTAACTTATCTAAAAAAAATATAAATAAATTAATTAATAAACAAGAAACATGTAATATATGTTATTCACAATATAAAATTATTGAACAATCATATAATGATTTATTACAAAATATTTATAAATTAAATAACAATGGGTATAATTCAGATTCTGAAATTTTAGATATTAGAAATAAATTTATACTTAAAAAAAAAAAATATAAATGATAAAAAATTGTATATTACCAAAAATGTGTTTAATAATAGAAAAATTGGTATAGAATCAAGAATAATAACTCATCATAAATTATTAGAAATAATAAACAAATACAAAGATATTGAATTTAAACCTATTAAAATAAATTGTTGCAATACTACATTATGTAAAAAATGTTTTGAAGAATATATTAAAATATCAAATAAATTAATATGTCCTTTTTGTAAACATGATCATAACGTTAAGAATAAATATATATATTATTATAAAGATTTATATGAATGTAATAATGATATATGGATAGAATGGTGGAAAAAACATCTAGATGTATTTTTTTAATATATTTTATATATCTTTATTATATAAACTATTATAAATAAAATTATATTCGTCTAAATTCATTTCATATTTATTTAATTTTTCCTTATCTTTAATAAAAATGTCTTTATTTAAATTTGTATTAACTTTATAATTATTGTCTGATAAAAAACGTGATTTTTTTATTAAATAATCAATATTAAAATTATAACTTAAAAATAATTTATAATTATTAAAAAAACAGGGAGTTTTTTCAATATTTCTAATTATTTCTATAAATTCAATTATAGATAATTTTATATTCATCGCATTTTTATCAATGTCTGTTATATTTGGTATTTTTTTATTATTATTTATAAAGTCATATGTTTTACAAACTATATCTTTCTGTGATATTTTTGAATAACATAATGAGAAATTATTATCAGAATTAATATTACAATTATTAATTTTATAACATATATTACACAAATAATTTTTATTTTTTAAATAAATATGTTTATTAAATTTATTTTTACAAAAAAAGCACATTTTATCTTCTTTAATAAATTTATTAAATATATATTTTTTATCATCATTAACACTTATATAAAATGTCATATTTATATTATATTTTATTAAGTTATATTTATATATAATTTAATAAAGAAAATTTCAATTTTCTTAAATATATAGTTTAAAGATTTGGATAATTAATATTAATTAATTATATATGTTTAAAATTTTAGATAATAAATATAAATTGTATAAATTAAGGAAACTAGGTATGGGAGCATTTTCAACAGTTTATAAAGGAGAAAATATTAAAACAAAAGAAATAGTTGCTATAAAGGAAATAAATATATCTAGTAAAGAAAATAATAAAAAAAATAAGTTTTTACATGAAATAAATATAATGAATTTAATTAAATCAAAACCACACCCGAATATTATAAATTGTTATGATATAATAAGGGATACACATATTTATATAATCATGGAATATTGTACATCTGGTACTTTAGATTCAATTATAGGAAAACCAATTAAAGAAGAGTTTGTTCAATATTATTTTAATCAACTAAATAATGGATTAAAATATTTAAGAGATAATGATATAACACACCGTGATATTAAACCATCAAATATATTATTAACTAATAATTTTAAATTGTTAAAAATAGCTGATTTCGGTTTATCAAAAGAAAATATATATGACACTTACATAAATATTTATTGCGGTAGTCCATTATATATGGCACCTGAATTAATAGGTAAACAAGAATTTATTAAACAATCTGATTTATGGTCTATTGGTTTAATATTATATGAAATGATTTATGGTATTCACCCATTCAAAAAATGCAATGATCTAAAAGATCTAATAGAAACTATGAAAGAAATAAATATAACTATTCCCCCAAAAAAAAATACAAATAAACATGTAAGTGACATATGTATGACATTAATGGATAAATTATTAAAAAAAAATCAAAATAATAGAATATCATGGAATGATTTTTATAATCACCCATGGCTTAATGTTTTTCAAGATGAGTTCAATGATAAAATAAATAATTATATGAAAAATACAATTAAATATGAATATAATAGTGATAATTCAAATGAAAATGAAAGCGAAAATAATAATTTATTAATACAATCAAAAGACATTTTTGATATTGATGATATTTAAATAAAATTATTATATGTATATATTATATATATACATATAATAATATGGTAAATAAATTTAGTTTTAATATATCATATATAATATTTATTTTAACAATTATAAATATTTATATCAATAATGATTTAGAAACAAAATATTCTAAATTAACATATTTTTTTATTTCAACAAGCCAAATATTAATATTAAAATTTATATATAATATATCTTATAATCTATTTATAGTATTTTATTTGATATTTATCTCGTTTTTATTATATGATTTTTATAATAAAATAAATAAAAGAATATAAATTATTATATAAAATAAATTTTAATATATTTTATACAATTATATTTTTTTTGGTTCCTTTGTTGGTTGTATACTAGGTTTAATTGATCTTTTTATATTAATTTCATTATCTATATTATTTAGATGCCTACACATAATTATTTTTATGATAATATTAAATAAATAAATAACTAAAATACCAATAAAAAATCTCATCCACTTATGTTTACTTAAATTTAATACAATATTATCCATTATCAAATTTGGAAAGAAAAAAGCAAATAATAATAATAATAATCCTTTATTTACTCCTAAATTTTTTTTTTGAGCGTTTTTAGTATATTGAACTACATTAAAAATAATACCAATAAGTGACAGAAAATCAAAGAATAGTTTATATGATTGTTCATTATGATTTTTTGGAAATAATGGATATATATTTATGATATTGCATATAGTTAATAAATTAGCTATTTCATTAATAAAGGGTGATAATGTAAGCAAAGAATCAGATATATTCTGTTTATTAAAATTAAGTAATATTATATCTTTAATTAAACATTTTTGAGAACTCATTATTATATATATATATATATATATATTTTTTTTTATAATAAATAATGAATTTTTAAGTTAATTATTCTATTTTAATATGGTAATATTACTCTATATAATTTATATGTATTACCTATACCATCAAAAATTTTTGATTTACCTATATATGTTGTTATTTTTTTTGATATTTTTTTTGTAGTTGTAAAAGAAAAGAAAAATATTACAATAAATAAAACAAAAATTATAAATTTAATTAATGATTTTTCATTTCTGTTTAATATGTATTTAGGAGCATCTATTTTTTTTAAAATATTTTTATTATTTTTTCTTATAGTATTTTTATTTTTATTAATAAAATATATATTAACCATAATATATATTTTATTAATAAAATATTATAAATTTACTATTAATTTTATATCTTTTATATTTAAATTATAATTATCATTAAATAGAAAATTATATTTATTATTTAAAAGTATTCTATATTTATTTGGTATTAATATACATGCTTTTTTTGGCATTACTAACATCGGATATATTTTATTTGATATTGGTTTTATTTCTGATTTTGGGATATTAATATCCTTTATATTATTAAATTCTAAATAAAACAGAATTTCTATTGGTGTTGGTGATTTTTCATCATAAATATAATCATACATTGGACACTTTCCACTAGAATACATTTTTAAACACCATAACAATCCTTGTAAATATTTTTTTATATTTTTATTATTAAATTTATTTAAATTAATATATCGATATCTTTTATTTTGATTTAAAATAATATTAATTAAAAATTTTTTTAAAAAAAGTATATTAAACTTATTTTTTTTTATAATAAATCCCTTATATCTTTTTTTGGTTTGAAAATAAGATTCTAGTAATATATTATTTTTTACAAATTGTAGTTTTGGTAAGTAATCATTTCCCATCATTATTGAAATAAATGAAAAATCTTTTTTTATTTTATTTAAATACTTTGATTTACAACCAATATTATTATTTATTTTTAATCCTATTTTATTTATATCAATTATATAATATCCATCATTTTTTTTATTAAGAATATGAATATTTTTTACTTTTGTACAAGCCATAGACATTACAATAAGATCTGCATCGTTCCCAATAATTAAATTTGTTTTATTCTTTTTATTTTTATTTAAATATAACATTTTTTTAATTATTTTAATTTCACCTTCACCAGGTTCATCACTTGATGAAAAAATAAAATTAATATTTCTGAATTTAAATAAATTATTTTTTCGATCTTCTATATAACTTAAAATCATATTTTTTATTTTTGTCATAAACTTTGTACCCGGTGTTAAATGTAAAGAATTTAGTGTTTTCATATCAATATTTTTAATATTATTTTTTCTTCTTTTTCTTTGTAATATAATTTTGGAATAAGAAGATGTTCCATCAATTGATATCATTATATTATCTAATGCAAATATTTTTTTTATTATATTATCTAAAAAATTAAATAATTGTTTAAAAAAACTATCTTCGTCTCTAGATAAATACATAGACAAATGTAATAAATAATTTAAATCAATATAGATATTATGGTATTTAATTGTATTATTTTTTAATTTATTTATTGAATCATTAAAATATAATTTTAATAAATCATTGTATTTTGTTATACCCATCTTATTATCTTAATAATAATTTATTTTTAAATTATTATTTACTTATAGTAAATTAATTCAATTTTTTAAATCATCATTATTTAAATCATCATTATTTAAATCATGATTATTTAAATCATCATTATTTAAATCATTATTATTTAATTTATAATCTAAATTTATTTCCATACTATTTTCTAAATTAACATTATTAAAAATATTATTAAAATCACTATAAATAATTTCCTCATTTTCAAATAAATAATTACCCAATAATGTAAGAGAAATAATATTTTGTTCTAAGATATATTTAGTAAAATTATAACATTTATTAATTATTTTATTAACTTCAGAATCAATCTCTTCTTTTTTATTTTCACTGATATCTATTACATCATAATGTACATTCTTTTCTCTATTCATATTTATATTGCCAATTAGATTACTCATACCATAAGTTGTTACAATACTGTATGCTATTTTTGTTAATTTATAAATATCATCAGAAGCACCAGTTGTTATTTTTTTAAAATTAATTTCTTCAGAAATACGACCACCTAAAAGGACACATATTTTAGATATTAATTCATTTTTTGAATATAATTTTTTGTCTACAGGTTCCTGCATAGAGAATCCTAAAGCACTTTCTCCTCTAGGGATTATAGATACTTTAATAGGAGGTCGAGTTTCTTTTAATATATATGATATGAGTGCATGACCTGCTTCATGAAAAGCCACTATTTTTTTTTCACTTTCAGTCATTAATCTTTCTTTTTTTTGCATACCAATCATAATATCATCTATAGATTTAAATAAATCACTAATAGTTACCCCCTTTTCATTTTCATTATCTAATATATTCTTATTTCTTTTTAAAAATAATCCGATTGATTGATTACATATATTTTGTATATCAGCTCCTGTCAAATTAGCAGTAAGTCGAGCTAATTTATAAATATTATTTTTATAATCTTGTTTAAAATTAAAATCTAATTTAATTTTATTTAAATATAATTTAAATAATAATTCTCTTTCATTAATATTTGGTTTATCAAAAATTATTTTTTTATCAAATCTTCCTGATCTAAGTAATGCAGGATCTAATGAAGAAACCATATTAGTAGATCCTATTACTAAAATATTATCATTTTCATCAAACCCATCCATTTCAACTAATAGACTATTTAATGTACTATCTCTTTCATTATTGTTATTAAATGATCTTTTACGACCGATTGAATCAATTTCATCAATAAATATTATTGCTGATTTTTTACTTTTTGCTTTTTTAAATAAATCTCTTATTCTTTTAGAACCAAGACCAACCCACATTTCAGCAAAATCAGAGCCACAACGATAATAAAATTTTGATTTAGTTTTTTTTGATAATTGTCTTGCTAACAATGTTTTACCTGTACCCGGGGGTCCTATAAAAAGAAGGCCTTTGGGAATTTTAAAACCAGAACTTTTATATTTCTTTCTATTTTCAATATAATCAATATATTGTTCTAAGTCACTTTTAACTGGTTCTAAACCAATTACATTATCAAATTTATTATTATTTTCATTTTGTATTTTTATTTTACTATAAAAATAATAAAAAAATATTACATACAATACTACATAAATAGAGTCATATTCTACCAAAAAAATATTAAACATAATTATAATTATAATATATAATTATGTTTTAAATATTTATTATATTTTACCTCCCAAAAAAAATATTTTTCTAATTAAAATAATATTACAAAATTAATATTTTTAATGTATCTTAAAAATAAATATATAATAATCAAAAATGAAATAGAAAAAAATACTATAGAAAATTTAAATAAAAAAAATAAAATTATAGAAAGAAAAAATAAATTAATTTATGAATTTAATGAGCATAAAATAGGGTTACCTAATAAATATTATGGTGATACATATTCATATATACATTATGGTAAACCATCTTTAAAATTAATAATAAAAAATGAAATATACAAAATATCTCAAAAAAGAAAAAGAAGGATAAAATTAAATAATGAACTAAAAAAAATAAATATACCATTAGATGAAAGTTTAACATCATGTATTGATTATATAAATAATAAAAATAATAAAAAATTATCAAAAACAATAAGAAAAATAGAAATAGAATATTTTTTAAAATATAAAACAAAAATAGAAGAATATAAAAAAATATTTGAAAAAAAAAATGATAGTGATGAAAATTTTCAAGAATATATAAAAAATATAAATATTAATAATAATATATTAAAATTTATAAAAAATGGAAAAAAAATAAAAATATGTTTTGACTAAAAAAAATATATATTATTAAATATATTATATATAGTATTTTAATAATGAAAAAAAATAATTCAATAATATTTATAGATTGGGATGATACATTATTCCCAACATCATGGGTAAATAAAAATAATATAGATATAAAGAATATAACTGACTATAGCATTTTTATAAAATTAGATCAATATATTAATACATTATTAAAGAAAATAACTAATAAATGTGAAATAGTAATTGTAACTAATGCATTAAAAAAATGGATATTATCTTGTTTAAATTTATTACCTCAAACAAAATTATTAATATGTTCTCATAATTTTAAATCAAATAATTCTTGTAAAAATAGAATTAATGTAATTTCTGCAAGAGAAAATTATCAAGATAAATATAATTCTCCAATAGATTGGAAGATTCATACATTTAAAAATATAATTAATAAATATAAAAAAAAAAAATATAAATTCAACAATATAATATCAATAGGAGATTCTATTGCAGAATATATTGCATTAGTAAAACTTTATAATATTTATAAAAATTGTGCATTGAAGACAATAAAATTTATAGATCCCAGTGTATATGAACATAAACAATCATATAAATTTATTTTTGATCAAATAAAAGTTATTTTTAATAATTTTGATAATATTGAATGCAATACTAATAATAGAGATATGATTTTCACTTTGAATAATTAAATTCTTTTTAAAAAAAGATTCAATAATTTAAGTCCCATTTTTATATTATCAAAATTAAATTTTTTTTGTTTAATATTAATATTTTTTATATCTACAATAGAAAACCTTAATATATAATTCTTATTAATATTGAAAGCATCACCACATACAGTTATTATACCTATTTTATTTGCTAGATATTCGCATAAATCAGATGAGTTATTTATATTACATTTAATTAATTTTTTTTCATAATTATTAAAATCAATTAAAAAATACCATGCTCCTTTACATTCACTATATTTAAGATTCATTAAATCAAATTCTTTTTTACAGTAGATACTTATAATTTGAAACATTTCTTTTTGAAAATTAAGTTGGTCTTTTATATCTAAAGGATATTTCAGTGCATCTACAGCAACATATTGTAAAAAATTTGTAGGACAAGAATATATACTTGATGCAACAATATGACATATATTATATAATTTTTCTAAATTATTTTCTGGAAATTTTAACCAACCAAATCTATATCCTCCACATCCAAAAGTTTTTGATAAACTTGATCCAAAAATTACTTTATCATAATAATTTCTCAAATCGCCATACTCTTCTTTATATAATGGATGAACTATTTCATTATAAATACCATCAAAAAACACAATTGAATTATATTTTTTAAATATTTTAGAAAAAGTTATAATTTCTTCTTTTGTATAAATACATCCTGTAGGATTATTTGGATTATTAAAAAAAATTAAATTATTTACAGATGATATTTTTAATATATCTTCTAAATCTTTTGCATTTATCTTCCAATTATTATTACTAGGAAATACTGTATGTGTATTTATATCCAAAATATTACTTTGTTCGACATAGGAACACCAAGATGGTGATATATATATAATTGATCCTTTTGGATATAATTTATTAAATGATAATTGTAAATTAAAAATCAATGGCTTTAATCCATTCCCTATTAATAATCTATTGCCTAATATTTTTTTTAATTCTGGAATACCTTTACAATTTGTATATTCTTTATATTTATAATTTTTTTTTATACTTTTAATAATACTTTCAGGTAAAGGCATAGGACTTTCACCTAGTCCAAAATCATAAATTGGTAATTTATTATTAATTCTATTTAATTTAATTTGTTTTGCCAATAAAGTTAGTGATTGATTCATATAAACTTATATTATAATATAAATTTATATATGTTAGTAACATATATAAAAAAATTGAAAGAATATTATTTTGATAGAATTATATCAAAAAATTTAATACTTATCTTATACAATAAAATTACTAAAATGGCTAGTGTATTTCTACCTATTGATAAAATTGAGGTAGACTATACATCAAAATCTAATATTTTATTTAGTGAATTGTTAGAATTATTATTTAAAATTTACTTTTATTTAAAGATAGAAAGTAATTCTAATACTTATTATAAAGTTATTAAATGTACCGATATAAAACAACCCAAGTTTAAAAAATGTGTTTATGGACTAAATTGTAATTACAATAAATTTAAAAATTGTAAATTTTTACATCCTAAAAATTTTGATTCAAAAAATGAATGTTCTTTTAACACATTATATAATGATTTTTCTAAAAATAAACAATTTATAAATTATGCAGATAATAATTTTAATATAGAGATATTTCAAATAAAAGATTATTTTAATAAATACAATGAACAATTATTTGAAAATAAAGTTAATTTACATTATAAATATTTTTGTATAGATGAATATTTGGATTATAAAAATTTTAAATACTGTCAACGAAAATTATCATTAAGAAAAGGATTAATTATAATAATTAAAATAAAAAAAAAACATTTAGAATTGAATAATATTTATGAAAATATTACATGTTTTTTTAATAATATAATTAACCCTATATATAAAAATATTGATATGAATAATGAATATAAAAATTTTATAAATTATTTTAAAGAATACAAAGAATTAGAATTACAAAAAGAAAAAGAAATAAAAAAACTTATAATTAAAAATTTAAAAGAAAAGAAATATGAAATTTCATACAAAAATAAAATATTAGTTTTAAGTAATTGGATTAGATGTTATGAATATTATATTGAAATAAACCTTAATAAATTAAATAAAAAGCAATGGAAAGATAAGTTTGGTTTCGCAAAACCAAATATATTAAATTCAAACAATATATCATTATTAAAAATAAAACAACTTTTAGCAAAAAAACAAATTCCAGAAATGACATGGAATCAAATTCCAGATAAATTTAAAAATATATTTGAAGAAAAATATTTTCAAAGACCATTAAATATATTTGATAATAATAAATTTTTGAATAATTTAATATTAGATCCAGATAGTTTGTATAAATAACCTATTTACACCTTGATTTTCAAATGTAAATCCCAAGGATGTAAATATTATTATAGAAATGTTTTATATTTTATTTTATTAATAATTTTATAAAAAATTGATTTTTTTTTTACATAAAAAAATCAATTATTAATTATAAATATATTTAAAAAAATATATTTATAACTGTATACTATGTTAAGAGATAAGTATTTAAATGGAAATAAATATAAGGTTAATGAAATTTTTAATAAACATAATAAATATAAAACAAATACAATAATAATCATTAATAATGTATCTATAAATGAATGTAAATTTTTTCTAAAAAATGTAGTAAAAAAGGAAATTGATAATTTAAATATTATACACAAAAAATCTATAAATAAAAAAAATAAATACACTTAATATATAAAAAAACTAAATTAATGTTAATAAATTAACATTAATTTATTTTAAGTTGTCTAAAAAATTGAATTTAAATATATATAATTTAAAAGAATATTAAGATATTTAAATAGAATAATATAAAAAATGACAGATAATATAGAAAATAAGTTATCAGAAGAAGTGAAAAAATTAAATACTAAAGATACTTCTTTTTTAAAATTAAATAGAACACAATGGAATACTATTGAGAAAAGAGTAAATTCATTCAATAAACAAGTTATTGAATCTCAAAAAACACTTGGTTATGAAGGTAGTAAAAAATATAAAATTTCAAATAATAAAATAAGACCCTGTGGAGATATACTATATAATGATATAGTCTATCCACTTCTTATAAAAAATAATTTTTTAAAAAAAATTAAAGAAAAAAAAACAGAGAAAAAAAAAACAAAAGTAAAAAAACAAAAAAGAAAAACAAAAGCAGATAAAATTCAGGAAATCATTGCCAAAAAAGATAAAAAAAAAATAACTGAAAATATAGAAAATATTATAAATTGTATTAATTTAAATGGTATATTAGATCCTTCTTTTTGTTCTCCTTTTGTAGAATTGAGATTAATAGGATTAATTCATACATTTAATTTTTATTTGAAACAAAAAAAAATATCTAATTATGAAGAAGATATATATGAATTAATTATAGGTACTAATAAATGTATTATATCTGTAAAAAAATATGATGGACATTCTACAAGTATATTAAATGAATTAATAAAATTAATGAATAAAATAAAAAAAAAAATTAAATTTGATATAAAAAAAATATTTTTAAATTATCCAAAATTAATTTTAATTACAAAATATGATAAGATATATCCAAATACAAATATAACACCATATAAAAGTCAAATAGAATTAATTGATAGTGTTATAAAAAATGATAATGCTTTAATATTTTATAAAGCAATGATTGGATCTGGTAAAACAACTAGCATTGTTTCTATTTCTGAATATGTTCGTAAAGTAAATGAAGAAAGAAAAGCAAAAATATCGAAAAAAAATAAATATAGGAAATTAGAAGTAATTTTTGCATGTTCATTAGAACCTGTTAGAACCCAAGTAGGAAATATATCTTATAATGGTGAAATAAAATTTGCTATCGCAAGTATTGTTGATGATAAATTAAGAATAATTAATAATCATAGTACTACTGATGAAACTCGTGTTTTAATAATCAGCGATCCTGCATCAACATTGCAAATATTAGATGAAAAAAAAGATACTGATTTTATATTATTTCTTGATGAACCAAATAAGGGAGCTGATATAAAAGGTCATATAATGACAAGAGCATTGGTAAATATTATTTTAAAATCACCAAATAAAGTCATTTTATCATCAGCGACAATGCCTATGCCATCTGAACTACCTGATTTAATTAATTGTTACAAAAAAAATAATCCTAAAGGTAAAATATTAGAAATAATATCTCAAGAAGTTCAAATAGGATCTAGAGTTATGTCTGAAAATTCAATTAGTATCGTACCACATTCGGTATGTAGTACAAAAAATGATATTTTAAATACTATTAATTTAATTAAATCTAACCCATTTATAGCAAGATTATATACTGCACCTATTTTATACAAATTAAATAAAATTATGAAAAATTATAATGTTCCTAATATTCCCAATATTGAAGAAGAATTCGATGATATAAGTAAATTATCACAAATGAATATACAAAAACTTGCGGTTGAATTTCTAAATTTAATAAAAGATAAATGTTCTGATGAAATTATAAAAAAAATATGTATTGATGATTGGAATAATACAAATTTAAAAATAATTAACGAAAATAACGAGAATAACGAAAATGATAAATATGATAAAAATATAGATTTAAATAATATTTTTACAAAAGATGCATATAAATTTATTGGTGGTACATTGATTACATGTTCTAACCCATTAGAATTTTGTAGAAAATATTCAAAATCGTTATTAGATGATATTAATAAAGAAAATAATTTTGATAAAATTATAAAAAAATATGAAACAAACTTAGATATTTATGAAAATGATATTAAGTCAATTGAAAAAAAATATTCCGGTAAAACAGTTAAAAATAATCAAGATTCTGATAAAATGGCTTTAATTTCTAAAGAAATTAGTGATTCTAATATTAAACCACCTGTTTTATCTATACCTTCTAAATTCCAAATTAATACCAAAAATAATTTAGAATATAATAATAATGATATGAATCATAAAATTAAATATAGATCATCATTAATTAATTTACAATATAATTTTAATATCCCTATTGAAGTGTTAACATTGCTAAATTGTGGGATTGGTATTTATAGTACAAATCCAGATCTAAGATTACCTGATAATTATAGAGATTATGTACTTGAACTTGCTTCAACAAGTAAATTAGCATTCGTTGTTTCTGATAGTAGTATATCCTATGGAACTAATCTTCCATTTAATAATATTATTATTACTAGTGACTTAGCTAAAATACATTCTATAAATACATTATTTCAAATAATGGGACGTGCTGGTAGAATTGGTGTATCTGAAAGCTGTAATGTATGGCTTATTGGAGAATATATAAAAAAAATATTTTTAAATTATCTTAAAAATGTTGAATCAGATATTGATACGATTAATGAAGCAAAAAATATATCTTATATGATTAATATGATAAAAAAAGAAAATATGAAAAAAGAAAAAGAAAAAGAAGAAGAAGAAGGAAAAGAAAAGAAAAAGAAAATAGAAATTAAAAATAATATTTCACTATGGTCTAATTTTAATAATGATATATCTCAAACAAAATCTATTGAAAAAATAAAAATTAATAACACTTCTACACAAAAATTAAATAATAGAAATGAAAAGTTTAGTCGAGATAATAATTATAATAAAAACGATAACTCTCATACACCTTCTTCTAATAGAGATGAAGGATTTAGTCGAGGTAGTAATTATAATAAAAATGATAACTATCGTACATCTTCTAGAGATGATGGATTTAGTCGAGGTAGTAATTATAATAAAAATGATAACTATCGTACATCTTCTAGAGATGATGGATTTAGTCGAGGTAGTAATTA
>MDTB01117806.1_pt1 | contig 14910 bp, 10 predicted proteins | sample 811161 | NCBI WGS metagenome assembly MDTB01 (sample SAMN05326650, study PRJNA326480) | marine metagenome | isolation source: seawater | place: Mediterranean Sea | collected 2009
ATTTTTCGCCTTTAACAATTTGCAGCCATGCCAAACGCCCTCCGAGAACCGACAGCAGCATAAGCTGCAAAGCCGAAATAAAAAGCGCGCGCCTTGTATAACTTTTAACGCTGTCATGATTTTGCCGCGCGTTAGATTTACTCAAGCTTTTACGATTAATACGCTGGCTGTGTTCTTTAATAAGCCCCTTTGACTTGTTTTTCCTGCGCCTGCGCTTTTCAAACATTACTTAATATCCCCAGCACGCATATTCATTTGCGGCAACATTTTATGGATAAAATAAAGAAGCATGGCAACAACTGGGAACAAGAATACCCCTGCCGCAATGTCATATACAATCGCGGTTAATGTAGAATAATTTAGCGTAAAATCAAAGCTATATTGCGAGATGCGTACCAACAGCCAAAGCGCGGCATTAGCGGCGCATGTAACCGCCAAATAACCAAGCCAAACAACAAAAAATGGCTGTTCATATAAAAAGCGGCGCTGGCGGCGAATAAACAAATATATCGGCAGCAAAACCAAACAATGCAAACCAAGCGCGCTACCATTGGCAATATCCATCGCGAGTGAAATGATAAAGATGATCAATGGCGGGAATAATGTTGGTCTATAAATCGCCCAATAAAAAATCGCCATTAAAGTAAAGCCTGGTCTAATCTCACTGACCGCAGTCCATGAAAGGTAAATATTATCCAAAACAAACATCAGCATAAGCAACGCATAAGGCGCAGCCAACTGTAAAGCATTGGGAATATTTTTCAGATTTAAGTTCATAATGATAAAGATTTAGCACGCCCCATGGCCATGCTCAAGCTATTGATTAAGCTTGTCCAAAGATGCTTTCAGCGCGGGGTCTGTATATTTGTTTACGATACGGACATATTCGGTATTACCAAAACCTTTTGATGTTTTAATAAACGCCTTGCCCGCAGCATCTTTTGCAATAAAACCAACAGGAAGCCCCGAAGGTATCAACCCGCCATGACCAGATGTAATCACCGCATCACCCACATTTACTTCAAGTTCTCTTGGTGTATGTAAGAGCTTTAAAACGCCGGTATTATCACCTGCAATTATTGACGGTGTTTGTTGCTGTCCTATAATCACTGGCAAACGCGCGTTTGTATCGCTTAGTAATAAAACCCGCGATGCGTGATCCGCTGTCTCAATTACGCGCCCAATAACGCCATTGCGGCCAATAACAGCCTGCCCTTTTGCCACGCCCTCTACACTGCCGGCAGAAACAAGAATACTGCTAACATATGATTTTTTATTGTCTTTAATGGTACGTGCCGTAATAAAATCATAGCTTTCTGGCAGCTTTGTATCCATTAATTGGCGCAAACTCGCATTATCAGATTTTAATTGCTGAGCGACTTGATACCATGATGTTAGGCGCTGATTCTCAAGCTTTAACGCTGCATTTTCCGCGCGCAAATGGCTTAGGCCGCTAATTTCAGCCATACGGTTTGCCGCACCTTGGATAGGCGCAGTCATTGTGTTTAAAACAGGAATGAATATATTTGATAAGCCGCCACGTAGCGTATTGAGATGATCAATATTCCAGCTCGTAAGAACAAACAGCAAAAAAGAACAAGCAATAAGCGAGGTCGGCATATAACGCGCAACTCTTGCTCGCGCCATAAATAAGCCGTAGCTTTTTACATTACTTTTTCTGGTTCTTCTGTTCAAAATTATACTCTATATAACATATGTATGATCACTCTATTACTTAGTATAGATGGCAAACGAATCGGCTGCAAATTATAAAAACAGCTTATTCCGAATAAAATTCACCTATAACAATATCTTAGAATATCATATGTAAGGATATGGTTAATAGTGGCGCTTAATAACGTTTCTGAAGATGTGCTGCTCTTCTAGCGCGTGGCCTGTACCAAGCACAACACACGATAGTGGGTCATCAGCAATCGCAACAGCAAGCCCCGTTGCGTGACGCAGTACCAAATCAATATTACCCAGCAAAGCGCCGCCACCTGTAAGGACAATGCCCTTATCAACAATGTCAGCCGCTAATTCAGGTGGTGTGTGCTCTAGCGCAACTTTGACAGCTTCAATAATCTGCCCTACAGGCTCAGACAAGCTTTCCGCAACTTGACGTTCTGAAATTTTAATTTCTTTAGGTACGCCGTTCATCAAGTCGCGCCCTCTAATCTCAAGCATACGGCCTTCACCATCAGCAGGCGGACAGGCCGAACCAATTTCTTTTTTAATACGCTCCGCAGTACTTTCACCAATCAGCAAGTTATGAACGCGGCGGATATAAGCGATAATCGCTTCATCCATTTTATCGCCGCCAACACGCACCGAACGCGCATAAACAATGCCGCCCATAGAAATAACGGCAACTTCTGTTGTGCCGCCGCCAATATCAATAACCATAGAGCCCGATGGTTCTGTAACCGGAAGGCCTGCGCCAATTGCCGCTGCCATTGGTTCTTCAATAAGCTCAGCTTTACTTGCGCCCGCACTCAAGGCCGCCTCGACGATTGCGCGCTCTTCAACGGCCGTTGAACCTGAAGGTACACAAATAATCATAAACGGGTTCACGAATGAACGGCGGTTATGCACTTTGCGGATAAAGTGTTTAATCATTTCTTCGGTCACATCAAAGTCTGCAATCACGCCATCACGCAATGGGCGGGTTGCAACAATGCTGCCGGGCGTCCGGCCAAGCATTAATTTTGCTTCGTTACCCACGGCGAGGACTTCCTTACCCCCGCTATGCTGGCGCGTTGCCACAACGGAAGGCTCATTGAGAACAATGCCTTTGTCTCGGACGTATACAAGCGTATTCGCCGTACCAAGATCGATTGCCATATCTGCGGATAAAAAACCAAATAATTTGGAGAACATTGTCTTTGAGACCTTATGCTAAATAGGGATTCGCTGAATACACCTAAAATAATTATAATAGAACTGTATATTGATAGCAGAACGCCGCAGAAAAAAAAGCATTCTTTTTACAGTTATCATCATATATAAACACAAAAAACTCGCTTCGAATACAAAGCGAGTTATTGTTCAACCACGCGCCGCAAAGCGCACGATATAATAATATGAATTAACCTTGGCGCGCTTTGAAACGCTTGTTAACCTTGTTAATTACATATACGCGACCACGACGGCGGATTACACGGCAGTTACGGTCACGGCTTTTTAATGTCTTCAGAGAGTTTGCAACTTTCATCGCTCTTCACCTTATAAGTAAATATGAATTCCAGAGGCGCAAACTATAGGAGCTTATAGCTGTTGTCAAACGAAAAATCAGAGTTTTTCCAAATAAAGCTTTATAAAATGATACCGCCTGCGCCAATGATTATAATGATGATATAACATAAATGCGTAAGGTTATGGGCTTCTTGGTCTATTCCTAGTGACACCCAAAAGGCTTTATCTTTTTCGCTCCATTGTTTTTTCAGTGTGACCACAGCTTTAATACGGTCAATCAGCCCATGGATAAAAAAATCAACAATCGAGAGCCACCAAAGCGCAGGGAAAAACACCAAACAAATGATAAGCGTGCCGCCGCCATGAATAGCGGCGTGTGCAGCTAACGGCGCATAGCCATCTAAGCCCTTCTTGCCTCGATTGAGCGCCATCCACGCATTATTCAACAAAAAGTCACAGCTCACCTGCTTTAAACGAAAGCTTAAATACAAAATGATTATGCCTAGCGCAGTCATATGCCTACCTTTAACTTTTTATTTTCTTTGGCTCATTATACTATATATACAGATTTTTCTTATTTTATTAATAGTATAGTAAAACTATTCAACACATTATTAATATAAGATTTTTTGTTTCAAGTTAATTTGTGCATAGCGTGGGGGCATCATATGACATCAAATTCAGGAGCGATACGACAGATCAAAAAAGGCGAGTATATTCTACGCCAAGGCGAAGCGGGTGAGCTTGCCTATATCGTTGAATCTGGCCAAATCGAAATGATTATCGAGCTTAGTGACGGCACAAAAAAGCATGTTATCGAAGGCGCTGGTTGCTTATTTGGCGAACTCGCTTTACTTGCCAACACTAAACGCGCCGCATCCGCCGTTGCCTTAGAAGATACAACGCTTATCTGTATCACGCGCGCTGATTTTACGCGCCGCATCGATTCCGCCGACCCTATATTAAAGCTCATCACGCAAAACCTTGTGCGTTACTGTCAGACCCTGCTTGATCGCAATAGCGATGAATACCTTAACCTTTTTGAAGGCCTTGAGATAGACAGCGTCTCCCCCGACACAAAGAGAATAGAAGAAGCGCCCCAAGAAGGTCGCCAGCCTGCCGAAATAGCGCATTCAAGCGAGCTTGTCTCTACCATGCGTATGGAACATGCCCTTAGCCACGCAATTGATAACAATGAACTTGAACTTTATTACCAGCCCATCATTAATTTAACGACACTTGAAACAAGCGGGTTTGAAGCGTTAATGCGCTGGAATCACCCTGCTGATGGCATGATCTCGCCCAATATATTCATTCCCCTTGCTGAGGATACAGGGCTGATTGAACAGTTAAGTGAATGGGCGCTTCGTGAAGCCACGCAGGCGCTATCGCGCTTTGAGAAGCTGTCAGGCGCGCCTGACAATCTATATATAAGTGTAAACTTTTCTAGCCACGATTTAAGTAAGCCTGAATTTCTAACCGAGTTAAACAAGGCCGTGCAATCAACGCAGTTATCACCAGGACAAATCAAAATAGAAATTACAGAGCGCCTGCTTATCATGCAGCCAGAAGTCGCGGCAAAGACCTTGCAGGATTGCCGCGATGCGGGCTTTAGTATCGCCATTGATGATTTTGGCACAGGGTATTCATCGCTTAGCTACCTGCAAGACTTCCCGATAGACACTTTAAAAATTGACCGTGCCTTCGTTAAAAAAATGGTTGCAGACAGCACATCAGAAGAGCTTGTGCGCACGATTGTCCATTTAGGAAAAACACTTGGCATGGATATAATCGCTGAGGGGGCTGAGACCATTGAAGAAGTACAAAAACTCATCGCGCTGAATTGCGACATGGTGCAGGGTTATTATTTCTCCCCGCCAATGGAAGAAAGCAAGGTCACTGAATGTTTTCACAAATGGACGATCAGTGAATAGATAAAATTTTATACATATTCAATATAAATACACCATAAAAATCACTAATTTTAAATCTTTATCCGCCATACTGGTAAAGTGGATAAAGTTTAGGTGAGAGAAAAACGCTACCGCGCGCGCTGTAAAACAGGACAAGTTTCCATTACAATAACCATGCGCATGCGGCTTATTCGTTTTTCAGGGATGTGAAAATGACAGATAAACAATCAGCAGATATACAAAACACGGAACTTCTTGATGATAATCATTCAGGCAGTATTGATTTTTCAGGCATAGCCCCCGCGCAAGCTATACATATCAATGCAAATGGCAGTGAGAGCATCACTATAAATACGCCCCAAGCATTAGCGCAAGGGCGTTTTATACAAGATGGCACAGATTTGCAAATTGACTTTCAGGACGGCCAAGACATTATCATTCATGATTATTTCCTACAAAGCGAAGCCCCTGACCTGCACAGCACATCGGGGCATAGCCTTTCTGCGACTTTAGTCGATTCATTCCTTATCAATAAAAATATCAATTACGCACAGGGCGATCAGCTCATGTCTGATGAAAGCAGCGCGCAGCCCATTGGTCAAATCACCGAAACCACAGGCGAAGTCCAGATTACCCGCACAACAGGGCAAGAAATCAAGGCCGAAAATGGCACCTTAATTTTCCAAGGCGATATTATTGAAACTGCCGATAATGGCGCGGTCAATATTATCTTCGCCGATGAATCGAGCTTTGCGATTTCTAATGATGCACGGATGACGATTGACGAATTTGTCTTTGACGCATCAAGCCTAGAGGGCATTTCGAACTTTTCGATGCTGCAAGGCGTGTTCATGTATACATCAGGCGTAATCGGCAGCAGCGACCCAGATGATGTCCATATTGATACGCCGATTGGCTCTATTGGGATACGCGGTACAGTATTGGTCGGCACAATCACGCCAGATGGCGCAAATAGTGAAATTACCGTCATTGAGGGCGCAATTGTTGTCAGCAATAATACAGGCGAGCATGTATTATCTGAGCAATTTGATACCGTGCAATTAAACAGCATGGATGACAATATCATCCAAATGGGCGTGCGCGACGCACAAGATGTCGCCGCCCGCACTCAAGGCATCCAAGGCGTTGCAGGCGGGTTTTATAACACGCTGCAACAAAGCGGGACAAGTACAGGCGAAGCGCAAGCGCAGCCACCGGAACAGCAAAATAATGGCGAAGAAAATTTACGCGGCGATGCCCCTAATGAAGAAGGCGCAGGCGAAACAGGCGCACAGCCCCCGCTACCGAGCGATGGCGATACATTTAAACCGACAAACCTTAAAGGCAACATTGAAGGCGGCGCTGATAATTTGCGCGGCATTTCGCCTCAATCAGGTGAAAATATTGACGCTGGCAACCCCATAGGAACGCAGCCCGCAGGACGGACACCGCCACCCGCAGGATCAGAGCAAATGCAGCCCCCACCAAGCGTTTTAAGACCAGCGCCAACTGACACAAACACGGATTCTATAGCACCGCGCATTAATTTAAATGCACCCGATAGCGCAATCAACGCACATAAAATTAGCGGCCTGCGCGCTGGCGATCAATTTGGCGCGGTGATTACCACCGTTCATAACACCGCGACAGGTTTTGATGACCTCGTCTTTATCCGCGGTGATCACAGCGTGACAACGGCGGGGAATTTCACCACCCTGACAGGCAGCGCCACGCTTGGCGCCAACATCAACCTTTCTAGCAATAGCTATATCGACTTCACAGATAACAGCGCCAATTCATCGCGTGAAAATGTGACGTCTGCGATTAGTGGCGACTTTGATGGTAACGGCGTTAACGAACTTATTATCAGCACAGCGCAAGGTTCAAACCCAGCATCAGCGTATGAAGGTGATGGCCTATTCCACCTTTATGAAACGAATGGCAGCACCGCTGGCGGCTATGCCAATTATAGCGGCGCAGTTTCCAATGATGGCAACCAACAACTTTTCGGGCAATCTATCGCTAATATTGGCGACCTTAATAATGATGGCTATACCGATTTAGCCATTGGCGCACCTGGCGTTGGCGGTGATACAGGGCGCGTGCGCCTAGAGCTTAACGGCCCGAACCTGCTTACCCTTAGCGACAGCAAGAATTATAGCGGTATAACAACAGGCGACTATCTTGGCGGCGTGGTTAGCGGCCTTGGTGATATAGATGGTGACGGCTATGACGATTTTGCTGTTGGCGTTTATGACGGCATGTTAGACGGCAGCGCCGTAACATCTAACCTTAATGCGTTTTACATTATCAGCGGTGATCGTATCACCAGTAATTTTGACACATTAGCAGAAGGGCTGTGCGTTGATGGTAATACGGGGTTTGCACGCCAAATTGTCGGCTTAGGCGATGCCAATGGCGACGGGCTGAACGACATCGCCGTTAATGACGGCACAACAGGCGTAAAACTGCTTTACGGTAAGTCTGCGTTAGGGTCTGGCGATACATCACAATCAACATTCACACAATTTAACATTGATGTTGGCGCAGATGGCTACACAGTAGAAGGCCTTAGCGCAGCAGGTGATTTTAATGCCGATGGTCAGAGCGATTTTGTGGTCATGATGCGCAATGGGTTAGACGTTAAAATGGCAATTGTCTTCGGCTCTGACAGCCTTACAGGTGTCACCGCCGACTTAGCATATTTACAAAGCCATTCAGAGCTCGCCTATATGATTGACTACACATTAGATTCTCTGCCCAGCGGCGCATATAAAATGGATTTTGCTTATGGTGATTATAATGGTGATGGCTTTGATGATTTAGCTATCTCTGACCCGACGCAGGATAACGGCTATATTATTTCGGGCGGCGCCATAGGGCACGCTGACAAGCTTTACTTATCTGGTAATAACTTAAGCGCGCGCGCAAATGATCAGAACCTTACAGGCACAGCGCTTAATGATACGATGCAACAAAACGGCAAAAGCGGTTTAACCTTTAATGGCGGCGCAGGGCTTGATAACTTCATACTCAACAATGCAGAGAATACCGGTATAGCGAATTTCTTCCAAATTGATGGCGGCGGCGGCGTTGATCGCATCACACTTGATGGCGGGCAAGGCAGTATTGATTTTTCCAACATCAACCAAAGCCAAATACAGCGCATAGAAGAAATTAATGTCGGCAGCGGCAATGATTTGAAATTTAATGTGCAGCAAATATTCGACCTGCTGAAAAGCAGCGATACAGGCACGCTTAAAATCACCGCGCTTGATGCTGGCAGCACATTGACGCTCGAATCTTCTGGCAACTTTGCAGATGATTTAAACGGCATTGCAGACTCGCTTGAAACGCTCACAGCGGCAACTGGGCTAGCGCCGAGCGCAACAGGCGGTTATCAGCAATATGATATTGGTGGGTATGAACTGTTTATTGACGCTGATTTTGCGATCGCGACCACGCAGAAAGTATAACCATATTTTACGGCAGATATTATTTAGAACGCGCCTCATAAACGCCGTCCCAGTCTTGGGGTATATCGGCATTTTGCAGCGCATCCACCCTTGCGTCCAGCACGATATAGAAACCGCGAATCTTTACGTCCAATTTATCACTCAGACTAACGCAATTTTGTATTTCCTTACGCGCCGCAGCCCATTTCTGAGCGCGATATAGAGACAACAATTTATTATGCGCCGCTTGCAAGGCTATAAAGCCTTCGCTCTGCGCCATTTTTTCATCGCCCAGCAGCGTATAAATTCTGGTTGGTGCGCTGCGGCCTTTGACGCGCAGTAGATCTAATTCAAGCAATGCCAGTGCATCTACGCCATTTTCAGCGACGCTGCCTTGCCCCAATATAATGTCAACACGGTAAGCTTTGGTCTGCGCCTCAAGCCGTGATGCCAAATTCACTGAATCGCCAAGCGCGGAATAAGCAAAGCGTTGATCTGACCCCATATTCCCGACGGCGGCAAGGCCTGTGTTAATGCCAATACCTGCGGCTAATAACGGCGTATCTCTATTATGCTCCCTGCGCTGTGCATTAAGGACATCAAGCTGCTCTATCATTTGCAGCGCGGCCTTACATGCATTGACGGTATGGTATGCATCATCAATCGGTGCGTTCCAAAACGCCATAATCGCATCGCCCATATATTTATCAATCGTGCCGCGATGTTCCATGATTGATGTTGAAAGCGGGGTCAAAAAATCATTCATTAATGAGATAATTTCATCTGGAGTAAGCGCTTCGCATATTGTGGTAAAATTGCGAATATCAGAAAACATTGTGGTGATGATTTTTTCTTCACCGCCGAGTTTTAATTTATCAGGATTTTGCGTGAGCTGCTTCATATAGCTTGGTGAAATATAATGTTCAAACGCATGGCGGACTTCTTTACGTTCACGCTCCGATAAAATATAGCTTAGCGCCACCGCCGTGACATAAACAAGGAACAGGACAATCGCAGGATATGCGCCATCAATCAGCAGCCCATATTGCACATAGCCAATATTGCTCGCCGCGAATAATAGCGCCACCCCGCCCAGCATAATAATCGTCTGCCCGATTAAGGCCGAGCGTAAGAAGGTTATGATCACCAATAGCGCCAATATAATAAGTGCCCCCTGCTCCGCATAGACAAGGCTTTGTGGGCGCTTGAGATACTGTCCTTGTAGCGCTTGGTCAACAATATTCAAATGCACCTCCACGCCGGGGCGATGTGGGCTTAATGGGGTTGATCGAATATCTTTAAGGCCAATGGCAGACGTGCCGACCAGTACAATTTTATCCTTCAACCGCGCGGCATCAATTTTACCGTTCAGCACATCATAGGCTGATATATACCAGTCAGGATTTGGATCGGCATACCAGACATAGAAATCGCCATCGTCATCAACGGGGATTGTGTATTCCCCCCCTGCCCCTTCAATGTGATATTGCCGGTTGCCTTCGCCGCCAAGGTAAACATTATGCCCACCGACGACGTAGCGCAAAAGCTCTGATGCCAAGGATGGATAGAAAAAATAATGATCGATTTTCGCAGCATCAACGCGGATATTTTTCTTCTGCACCCCCATAATGACAGGCACGCTGCGGTATATACCATCCGTATCGGGCGTGGCGTAGAAATGCCCTTCGCCATAGGCAAAACGTGATAAGATCGGGTAATTCGCCACAGTGTCATAGGGGTAAACATAGCGCTCAAGGCGACCTTGATGTTCAATGCCAATTTGCGCTTTGGGGCGCGGCGTATAGCCAAACGCGCCCTTTTCGCGGCGGTCTTCAAAATTAAGGCCAAGCACTACATTCCCCGCGCTGCGCACGGCGCGCGCCATGATTTTATCATGACTTTCTAAGCGCTTCATTTCATCAAAAAGTGCGCTGTTTGTGCCGCGGCTTTTCCATGATTTGACGATTTGCTCGGGTGATGTGTTATCAGCCTCAGCAAAGACCATATCAAAGCCCATGACTTTTACTTCATATTCTTTAAGTTTGGTGATTAAGTCAGCGACAATTGGGCGCGGCCAAGGCCACTGGCCTAATTCTGGTCTATCGAGTGATTTTTCATCGATATCCAATATCACCACTTGGTCAGACGCTTTGCGTGGGTATGTTTTATTGAGGTTATCAAACAGGAAGTTTTGGATTTGCTGACGGTAAGCGTAGTCGCTGCTTTGCACATATAACCCCGCGCCAAGCACGACGAGCAAGGCAACAACGTGCAAAGGGATATAGCGTTGTATCAGCGTCCATAGCACAGATCATCTCTCCCTAAATGCGTGGTCTTTTAAGCGCAGCACAGGGCGCAGCAAATAAGATAAAATCGTTTTGCGCCCTGTAATAATATCAATATCCGCTAACATACCGGGGGTAATCGGCAACTTATTGGCGGCGCTGCCAAGGAAATTTTGATCTGTTTCGACTTCGACTTCAAAATACACATTGCCATCCGCATCCGAAATAGTTGATGCGCCGATGCGGGACACCTTACCGTTTAACAGGCCGTAACGCTGTGAATCATAAGCAGAAATTCTGACTTTCACCTTTTGATCCAGTGAAATAAAGGCAATATCATTGGGTGAAATTTTGGCACTGATTTTCAAATCATCACCCATGGGGACAATTTCAATTAAGGGCTTCGCGGGCTCAATCACCCCGCCAATGGTTTTAATCGACACCGCATTTACAATGCCAGCAACGGGCGCGCGCAAGGATGAACGGTCAACCACATCATCAATAGATTTAAGGCTTTCTTCCAAGCCCACGCGCTGCGTTTTCACTTCGCCCAATTCGCCCAAGGCCTGCGTGCGGAACATGTCTTTCTTTTGCTTAGCTTCTAAGGATAGCGCATTGATCTCTGCTTTAAGGCCGACTGCTTTTTCTTTTGCTTCGTTCAAGCTTCCACGCACTTCATTAACGCGGCGCTTGAGGCGCGTTAAGTCTAATTTTGACATGGCGCGGCTTGCGACCATTTTCTCAGTTGCGCGCAATTCTTCATTCAGCAATGCGAGGTTTTTGGTCTCTTTTTCAATCACAGCAGCATTTTCCGCGCTATTCGCCACGCTTTTCTTGCGGCGATCTTCAAAGATAGATACTGTATTGGCAAGCTCCTCTTGGCGGGAGCGGTAAAGGCTGATTTCATTTTCCACAAGCGTTTTATTTTGTTCGGTTACCACGTCAGACACACTAAATTCTGTACCATTAATTTCAGATTCAAGCCGCGCCTGTTTGAGTTTCAATGCAAATAACTGCGCTGCGCCGCCGCGCGCTTCGGATGCGAAAGCAAGGTCTGATACGCGCAGTAAAACCTGCCCTTTTTCAACGCGATCTCCTTCTTTAACCAACAACTCTTTAAGTATCCCGCCCTCAAGGCTTTGGATGATTTGCTTTTCTTGTGAAGGGATAACCTGACCTGAGCCACGGGTGAGTTCATCAATTTCAAAAATAGATGCCCAAAGAACAACAATCACTACCAATGCAGCAATCAGTAATAAAAACAGGCGGCTTGTTGCGCTAGCGCTCAAAGCGCGGGCTTCTTCAACGGCGTTCATATATTCTATTTCTGATTTATGGCTCATGCACCGTCGCCTTTCGCCGCGTCTGTTGACAGCCCGCCTGACAGCTCTGCGATCACTTGCGCCTTGGGGCCATCCATAATGATGCGCCCTTGTTCTACGACAATGATACGGTCAACAATTTCGAGTAGCGATAAACGGTGCGTAATCAGCAACAATGTCTTATCAGCGACTTCGCCGCTTATATGGGTGACGAATGCATTTTCGGCCTGCACATCCATCGCATTTGTCGGTTCATCACAGACATATAGATTTGGCTTGGTCAGCATGGCACGGGCAAGCGCCACGGCTTGGCGCTGACCGCCACTAAGGGCGCAGCCGCCTTCACCCACAGGCGCATCTATGCCCAATGGATGCGTTTTGATAAAATCATACACGCCTGAAATTTGCGCAACGCGCAGAATTTCTGCATCCGTGGCTTCGATGCGCGCAGCGGTAATATTATCGCGGATTGTGCCGCGGAATAATGTAATATCCTGTGAAATATACGCATAGTCACGGCGCAGGTCCGCAGGGTCGATTTGCGCTTGGTCACTTTCGTCAATCAATATCTGTCCGCTTTCAGGTTCATACAGCCCCATAATCAAACGCGCCAAAGTACTTTTCCCCGAACCTATGCGTCCGATAATCGCCACCTTCTCGCCGTGTTCAATTGAAAAAGACACATTATCTAATACTTTACGTTCAACATGCGGGTATGAAAAGCTGACATTATTAAAGCGCAATTTCCCCTTAATATTCGCGCGATGCATAAAGGTTTTATCTTTCGGGCGTTCGACTTCCTTATGCATAATCGCCGTGATGGTCTCAAGCGCCATGCGCGTTTGATAAAAACGTGACATTAAACTGGCAAATTGTGTCATTGGCGCAATGGCGCGGCCTGATAAAATCACCGCCGCAATCAAACCGCCCATGGTCAGTACATTGTCCTTCACCAGATACATACCATAGAGGACGATCAGCACCGTCATAATCTGTTGACAATAATTAGCGATGCTTACGCCCAAATTCGACAAATAGCGCGCATTTTGGGCATAACGCGCCATATTGCCGAGATGTTCGGTATAAAGGCTACGCAGACGGCGATCTGCGCCGATGGCTTTCACCGTCTCTAGGCCGTTAATGGTTTCGATTAACACGCCGTGGCGCTCCTCGCCTGCACGCATAGTTTTCATGACATCTTTCTTAATCGCAATTTGCAGCACATAGCTTGTAGCGAGTATGACGATAATCACCAGTAACGGCACAACCGCCACCGGCCCCGCAATGAGCCAGATTACCGCAATGAAAAACAGCGCAAATGGCAAATCAACGCAGCTTGCGATGGTGGCAGAGGTGAAAAAGTCACGCACGGAATCAAATTCTTTGAGCATACTGGCAAACACGCCGCTTGATTGCGGGCGCTCCGCCAGTTTGATGTTGAGGAGCTGATCGAAAATACGCGTGCCGACCAAAACATCCATACGGCGGCCTGCTAAGTCAATCAACCGCCCACGTAGCACGCGAACAAATAAATCGAAACTAAAGACGATAAACACGCCAATCGCCAGCGCCCAGCCCGTTTCAATCGCAAGGTTGGGTATCACGCGGTCATACATGTTCATAATAAAAATCGGTGATGCGAGGGCGAAAACGTTAATAAGTATCGCCGCGATAATCACCAAGCGATATGTCGGGATATTATCTTTAAAATACGTCCAGAACCATGCTTTTGATAATTTTTCGCCCTGCACGCCACCTTGGGTTTCTTCGCTTAACTGTTCGCGTTTAAATGCAATAATGCTGCCCTTATAGTCGTTGGCGAGGTCAGAAAATTTGACCGTTTTTTCTTCATGGGTCGTTGGGTCAAATATTTTGGCTTCATCGCCATTCTTTTCAATCAGCACGTAAGCCGCCTGATTTTTACCAAAGACCATAACGGGGTAAAGATGCGCAGATACGTCACTCAGCTTATTTTTCGTGAATATATCGGCGCGAAAGCCTGCGTTCTCAGCAGCTTCGACAATGGTCTGCGCCCCTGCATTTGCGCCTAATCCGCCGCTTAAACTCTGCGCCAAGGCCGATACCGTGCGCGCATGGCCGTGATATGCCGTAATAAACGCCAGACAGGTTAAAAATATCTGTGATGAATCTTGCTGGTCACTACCCATATAATTTTTAGCCAACATATTATTTTAAAACAAAGAATCGCACTTCTTCTATAATCTCAGCTAAGTATAAAGAATTACTTAAAACTGCCTATTCAGATTTTGGGCATAATTCAGCGCCGGCATGTTTGCCAGATTTGCCTTTATGCGGATGCTCTTGTTGATGGTCGCAGAAATCTTCTATTTCTGGTTCATCGTCTTTTAATGCGGGAACGTCCTCTATCGCGGCGACTTGCGGTGTAAGGCGGCTATATAATGCGCCCATGGCACTCAGCACCATATAATCGCTATTATGCTGCGCGTAATCCAATTGTAGTTTTTCTAGACCTAATGCGTAATACTGACTATGCGCCTGCATTAATTGCAACAAGCTGACTTTGCCGCCTTCGAATTGGTCGCGGCGCGTATTCATTAATGCCTTGGCGAGATTTAAACGGCGCGTGGTAATGGCGTGCTGATCGGCGATTTTATCTTTGGTGATCCACGCTTCACGAATATTATTCATGATCGTTAATTCATTATCTTTACGCTGCGCGAGGCTTTCTTGGTAAAGCTTGCGGCTTTTTCTAAATTTC
>MDTB01009285.1_pt1 | contig 14909 bp, 15 predicted proteins | sample 811161 | NCBI WGS metagenome assembly MDTB01 (sample SAMN05326650, study PRJNA326480) | marine metagenome | isolation source: seawater | place: Mediterranean Sea | collected 2009
CAAATGCAACGGCATAACCACCATCATCGCTAAGACTAACATGTGAAGATTTGATACCCAAATCATTTATGAAAGATTTTATTGATTCATCAAATTCAACAATTGGCTTACCGTCATCATTTCTTAAAATTGAAATTTGGTTCGGCATCATAGGTTTTTTAAATCCTATACCTAAAGCTTTTACAAAAGCCTCTTTGGCTGCAAATTGCAATCCAAGAAATTTAATTTTTTGTGTTTCATCTTTACTAAGAAATATCTTTTTTTCGTTATCGGATAATATTTTCTCAGCAAAGGCGTCCAAGCTTTTCATGGATTCAATTCGGCTAAGCATACAAATATCTGTTCCTACTCCATAAATCACTAGCTTAACCTCTTAAAAGTAGATCGGCTGTTCAAGTCTTTACCATCTAGACATGCTGCAATTGCAGCTTGGGTGAGAGCTTTAAGTTTATGTTTATCGATCTCAGTTAATTCTCTATCTTTTACTTTCACAAGTTCTGCTTTAGTGAAATTTCCACTATCGGTAGAAGCTTTAAACCCTGACTCTGGAACAAATTGATATTTCTGATCATTTTCTAGACTTGAATTATTGAGTGAATCGGTATCAAAATTGATTCCAAAGCCCAACACATCCAAAAGATCTAACTCGAAACATCGGAGACTTTCTTCTTTAAATGAAGAAGAAGTAAAGCTATCTACAAACGCATGATATAAATGAAACAATTCTTTGTTTGGAATATGCTGCGGCAGAATCTTTAGAAGCAGTTCATTTATATACAAATAACTATAAGTTGAGAGTTGATTTGAGTTTCCATGATCAATCAAAGATGAATCAATTTCATTTAGAGTCTTAAGATCGGATTTGCCTGAAAAAGTGAGTCTTACATGGCGAAAAGGCGTGACGTGTCCAAAGTACTTGGACTTGGGTTTTTTGGCACCCTTGGCAAGCACTGACATCCTCCCATGATTTAGAGAAAATATATCAGCTATCAGTGAAGTGTCGCTAAACGGCCTTGTATGCAAAACAAAACAAGGCTCCCATTCCTTATGCATCTTGATTGCCTCCAATTCCAAGACCTTGAATGTGTTCTAAACTCTTACTCCAATTCTTTTTTACTTTTACCCAAGATTTCAACATAACTTTTTCACCCAAAGTCTCTTCGAGATCAAGTCGAGCTGCCTTTCCGATCTTTTTAAGAATGTCCCCATTATTACCAATAACAATATTTTTTTGGCTTTGTTTTGCTACATGGATTATCACTCCTATATTTCTCACTTTACCTTTAACTTCATTGGTCTCAACACTCACGTAAAGCTCATAAGGTATTTCATCTCCAAGTGCTCTGGTAAGCTTTTCCCTGACAATTTCACTAATGTAAAAGGAGTTTTCAGCAAGATTGCTGCCATAATCTTCTGGAAATAGATGAGGATTTTCTGGAAGCAAATTAATAATACTATTCAGCAAGTCATCAATCCCATTTTTTTTAAGGGCTGAAATTGGAATAATTGCCCTAAAGTCATATTGGCTAGATAGTTTTTCTATGAAGGGTAGAAGTTTTTGCTTGTCTGCTAATTGGTCGATTTTATTAACCACACATATAACTTGCTGATCAGTTCCTTTCAAAATATCTAAAACTTTTTGATCTAGCTCATCAAGCTGGTTTCTTTGAACTAAAAACAATACAAGGTCAGAGTCCTCAACTACACCTTGAGCTGATTTATTAAGAACTTTATTAAGGATTTTTGTTTTTTTGCTGTGAATGCCTGGAGTATCCAAGAAGATAATTTGTGTCTCACCATGGGTTTTTATCCCCATGATGTTATTTCTAGTGGTTTGTGATTTGTCTGCGGTTATGGAAATTTTCTTTTCCAGCAACTGGTTTAAGAGTGTTGATTTACCAACATTGGGTTTGCCTATAATTGAAACATAACCAGATCTTGTGCTCATGATAGATTTAGATTGGCAATAATTTGACTGGCTAAATCCTGTTCACCAAGTTTTTTCGATTTTTGATTTGAAAAGTAGTCCATTCCGCTGAATGTCACGACACAGTTAAAGGACTGATCATCTTCATGAACATCACATTGATATTCTGGTAATGGTAACGACTGGCTTTGGCAATATTCTTGCAAAAAGGTTTTTGCATCCTTAAAAGAGTCCTTAGCTTCAAGACCTTCGAGCTGATTGATGAATAACTTTTCAATAAGCTGTTTAGATTTTTGGTAACCCTCAATAATAAATACCGAACCAATGACTGCCTCTACAAGGCCTGCATAAATTTTACCCTTGTGTGCATCAGGAAGGTTTAGTGTTCCTTTAGACATCTTGAGGCCTTTATGAAGCTCATATTCTCTGCAAATTAGGTTTAAATTTTCTGTACTGACAAGTGTTGACCTCATTCGAGTTAATAACCCCTCCCTAGCATCACCAAACTTTTTAAATAATAAGTCGCTGATAACAGTCTCAAGGATGGCATCGCCCAAAAATTCTAGTCTTTCATTGTTATGTTTGTTATCGAAGCTTTTGTGGATAAAAGCCAAATGAAACTCAGGAACATCATACTGAATTTTTTCAAGACCAAGCTTTTCAAACATGTTTTATTTTATCTTACCTACTCTTTCAAAAGAGGGTAAACATAACCAACATTCCCAAGTAGCCCATATGACTTCGGCTGTTCCCATAAAATTCTCACGTGGTACAAATCCCCAAATCCTTGAATCAGAGGAATTGTCTCTATTGTCTCCCATTACAAAATAATGCCCGCTAGGTACAGTGACCTCATAAGGTAATTCTGAAGCAGTTTTTCGTAAACGAATGATTCTTGAAGTTTCTTCAAAAGTTTCTTTGATAATTAATTCTCCGGGTTTACTACTAATTAACTGCTGATCGAGAGGAGTATTATTTACATATAATTTTTTATTTTGATAACGGATCACATCGCCAGGCTTGCCAATTAATCGCTTCACAAAAGGTGCATTAACATGGGGCGGTACAAACACAACAACATCTCCATACTCTGGATCTCTGCCGCCGATTGATGACTCGCCTATTCTGTTAATCTTGTAGCCATAGACATGTTTATTGACTAACAAAAAGTCCCCTACTTTAAGCCCAGGAAGCATTGAGCCTGAAGGAATTTGAAATGGCTCATAAGCAAAAGTTCTAAGTGCAAAGATTAGGAAAACTGGTATGAACCAACTTCGCCCTGTTTTGGTTAGCCTAGAATTTGATGCAATAACCCCAACCAAAAGAATTAACAAACAAATAATTGAGCCAAAGAACAATAAAATCCCCAGGTCACCTGCATTAACAAAAAGCCTCCAGATGATTAACACAGAAAAAAATAATCCAATACGATTGAGTTTTTCCTCCAATTCCTCAGAGCCTTCACCCCTCAGGTTATCTAATATCCACCAACCTATACAGCCTATGGCGCCAATTAACCCAATCAAAAATAGTGGATCTTGATACATTGCTACTCCCCGGTATTAAAGTAATTTAAGAAAGCCTCTTGGGGAATCGAAACTTTTCCAAGCTGCTTCATTTTCTTTTTTCCTTCTTTTTGTTTTTCAAGAAGTTTCTTTTTGCGTGTAACGTCACCACCGTAACACTTAGCCGTGACGTTTTTTCTGAGAGCTTTAACGGTTTCACGTGAAATAATTTTTGAACCTAGAGCTACCTGAATTGGTACATCAAACATTTGTCTAGGAATGAGTTTTTGCAAATTCTTAGCAATTTCTCTACCACGTGTCATAGCAAAGGATTTATGAATAATCATTGATAGTGCATCCACTTTAGAATTATTAATTAGAACATCCAGTTTGGTTAAGTCTGAGCATCTGAAATCTTTAATTGAATACTCTATGGAAGCAAAGCCTTTGGTTGAAGACTTTAAGCGATCAAAAAAATCGATGATGACTTCTGCCAGAGGGATCTCAAAAATAATAGATACTTGATTACCAAAATAATTCATATTCTTTTGTATGCCTCTCTTTTCGGTACAAAGTGTTATCACGTTTCCAACAAAATCTTTTGGGGTCAGAATGTTTGCCTGAACAAATGGTTCGCGAATTTCTTTGATGTCGTTGGGTGGTGGAAGCTGCGAAGGACTATCACAAGTTACCACTTCACCATTTGTTTTTTCAACTTGATATTCCACAGAAGGAGCTGTTGAGATAAGTTCGATTTCATTTTCCCGCTCAAGCCTTTCGCGAATAACTTCCATGTGGAGAGTTCCAAGAAATCCGCAGCGGAAACCAAAACCCAACGCATCGGATACTTCTGGTTCATACACTAATGAAGAGTCATTAAGGGTTAGTTTTGCTAAGGCATCCCTGAATTTTTCATACTCATCAGAGTTAACAGTAAACAAGGATGCAAAGACTTTTGGAAGAACTTTCTTAAATCCTGGTAGCGGCAATGTGGATTCATCTTTTGATTCAATAATGGTGTCACCAACGGGGGCACCGTAGATATCTTTGATGCCTGCAACCATATAACCAACTTGCCCAGCGCTTAGTTGATCCATTTCAGTCTTTTTAGGAGTAAAGATTCCAACTTGATCAACCGTAAAAGTCTGGCCGGTAGAAAAGATTTTAATTTTTTGACCTTTTTGTATCGATCCATCAATAACTTTGATAAGAGAGACAACTCCCAAATAACTATCAAACCATGAGTCAATAATGAGAGATTTCAACGAGCCATCAAGATTGCCTTTGGGTGATGGGATTGATTCAACTAATGATGATAAAAGCTCATCGATACCAAGCCCTGTTTTAGCACTTACCATTGGAGCTTCGATTGCATCCAGTCCAATCATGTCTTCTATTTCTTGTTTAACTCTATCGGGCTCAGCTTGAGGAAGATCAATTTTATTGATGACAGGTAACACCTCTAAATTTTGATCCACTGCTGTATAGCAATTTGCTAATGTCTGCGCTTCGACTCCTTGTGATCCATCAACAACCAACAAAGCTCCCTCGCATGCATATAAAGATCTTGAAACTTCATATGAAAAATCAACATGTCCAGGCGTATCAATAAAATTTAGCTGATATTCAGTGTCCTGATGTTTATAGTTAAGTGTTACTGCTTGAGCTTTAATAGTAATACCACGTTCACGCTCTATGTCCATTGAATCAAGGATTTGATCTGCCATCTCCCTTTTTGAAAGCCCGCCGCAGTACTCAATCAACCTATCAGACAGAGTCGATTTACCATGATCAATATGGGCAATAATTGAAAAATTTCTTATATGTTCCATAGCACACTTATCTGTGTGACTATTTTATAGGAAAAGACAGCTGAAACTAGTCAACGGTGACGGCAACGAAGAATCTGTTACCTGATCTTCTGCCGACTAAAGCTATCTTGTCCCCAGATGATAAAGAATCCACAATTTCTTCAAAGCTATCAATATTTATCACGAGCTTCCGGTCACCGGAGACAATAACGTCTGTAATAATGTCACCACGCATAATTTTACCAGCAGCAGAAGACCCGGGAGTGACTCTAGTAACAACAACTCCCTCTTCGGGATCACTGGCTTGAGAATTTTCATCATTAAGATCCTCAAGTCTCAGTCCTAGTGGATCTGAAGACGCTTCAGCTCTTGCTGGTATGAAAGATCTTTCATCGGTGGGTAATTCACCCAATGAAAATATTAAGGTTTTACTTTCACCACTTCTGATAACTTTTGCTCGCGAACGAGTTCCAGGTTTAATTCGACCAACCACATGCGGAAGATCAGAACTAAACTTAATTTCTTTACCGTTAAACTCTGTAATTACATCTCCGGGTAAAAGACCGCCTTTATCAGCAGACTCACCCTTCTCAACATCATTAATTAGCGCTCCAAATGGTTTATTCATGCCAAGTGCAAGAGCAAGGTCATTATCTACTTCAGCAACTCGAACTCCAAGGTAACCCCTTTTCACGACACCATCACCAATTAACTGATCAGCAACTTCCATCGCAACATCTATCGGTATTGCAAAGGCTAAACCCTGATAACCCCCACTCCTAGAATAAATTTGTGCATTAATACCAATTACTTCGCCATCAAGATCAAATAAAGGACCGCCAGAATTTCCTGGATTAATAGCAACATCGGTTTGTATAAATGGCACATAGTTGCCAATATTCTGATTTTGGATGCTTCTGCCCTTAGCGGAAATAATCCCTGCTGTCACAGAAAAGTCAAAAGAAAAAGGTGATCCAATTGCAACAACCCAATCACCAACTTTGACATCTTCACTTTTACCAATTTTTACTTTAGGCAAGCTATTACCATCAATTTTTAAAACAGCAAGATCGGAAAGCGGATCAACGCCAATAACTTCTGCCAAAAATTCTCTTCTATCATTTAGTGAAACAATAATTTCTGTGGCGTCTTCAACAACATGAAAGTTTGTTAATAGGTATTGATCTTTAAATATAAAACCAGATCCATACGAAACTGCCTCTCTGGTTTGTGGTTGTTGAGGAACCTGTGGAAAGGTTCTTGGGATACCAAAACGACGCTCAAATTCATCAAAAAGGTTTTCTCTTGAACGCATGCTTACTTCTTTCTTTGATGTGATATTGACAACTGCAGGTGCGGAAGTCTCGACTAATTCACTGATGTTTTCTGGCAGCGCAGCTTGCACTGGAACAACCCCCATACATGCAATAAAAAATGTGAGTCCAAGTAAGTATTTTTTTAGTTCCATTTATTTAGTTCCTATCTATCAATGTAAGCGAGAAATGATTTTGCCTCTTGTGGCTCAATCTTTCCATAAATAGTAGCCAATTTGCCATTTCTCATAGGGTGAACATAAACTAATTCATTATTTACGTTCCAGTATCTAACAGTTTTAAGGCCGAAATGGTTATTTTCAATGTGTAGCCTAAACTTATTATTGCCGTTTGAAAAATAAGATGGTTTGCTCGGGTCTTGATTATATCCAACAGGCACTAAATTTGCATTCAAGTAATCAACATTTAAATTATCCGCTGCGAGAATTTTCATAACATATTGATTCAACGCGCCATCAATATTATTCAAGTGATCTTGAGCCTCTTGACTTGAGGCAGCATTTGCAATTATCTCATTGTTAGTTTGATCAAAAGTATAATTATTGCTTACGAATAGCAGAGCAATAAGAATGGTGGCTGCCATTCCAGTGACATACGATTTAGGCATGCTAAAAATTCTAGCAAGAGGACCATTTGAGGTTTCAGCTTTATCTGATCGGTCCAAATTAATTAAACCTGAGATCGATGAATATTTTTGCAGTCTTTGTCTTAGCTCAGAGTCTGATTGCAGCATCTCAAGGATCTCAGCAGATTCAGCTTCATTGAGCTCACCATCTACATAAGCGGATAACATTTCAAATTTATTTTTTTTCTCTTCCATAATTAATTGATCTCATCAAATTTTTCTAAAATAAGTTCCCGAGCACGAAAAATACGAGATCTCACCGTACCTACAGGACAATCCATGATGGTTGCTATTTGTTCGTATGACTTGCCTTCATCTTCGCGCAGCAAAAAAGCTGTTTTTAAATCAATAGGGAGCTCTCTTAAGAAATTATCAAGCTCCGCTTTAAGTGACATGGAGATAGCAAACGCTTCAGGGGATTCGTTAACAGCAATCAAACTCTCAATGTTCTCAAGATTATCTGTAATGCCGTCATTTCTTACACTCTTAGAATTAAAGGTGTTTTTAGCAAGATTAATGCCAATTCTGTAGATCCACGTGAATAATGCGCTATCGCCCCTGAAAGTATCAATTTTCTGCCAGACCTTAATAAAGGTATGCTGAGCAATATCTTCTGAAAGCTCAACTGACTTTGTGTACCTTACTAAGGAGGCAATTAATTTAGGTCGGTACTGAATGACCATCGCCTCGAATGCGGCTGCGTCTCCAGCTTGAATTCTATCTATAAGCACTTTATCTGATTCGTTTTGCATTCATTTCCTCTTTGATTTAAACAATTCAGTAAAGTTCAATCTTTTTTATAGGTTTTTATATATTTTAGAATAAATAATTCATGCGATTGATTACCTAAAGGCTCATCTTTAAATATAAAATCAAATAGAGATTGATCGTCATACTTAAGCACCCCTTCCAACTCATCAAGTTGATTTGAATCAAATTTTTCTAAGTGCAGACTAATCATCTCGCGTAATAGCAGATCAAGCTCCCTTAATCCTCTTCTGCACTTCCATTTAATGTGACTGATTCTGTTGGTCATAAATTTGTTGCTCTAATATAATAGAAATATGGATTCTCTACTCGATAACAAGACATTCTATCTCAATGATTATGTAAAAATTGATTTTGAGGGTGATAAAGAAGCAGTGAAAAAGCTTTTGCAAGGCCAAATAACCTCAGACATTGAAGAATCATGCTCTACATTTTTTCAACCCTCTGCAATTTGCGATGTAAAAGGCTTCGTTATTGCTGATTTCTTAATCCTTAATGCAGAAGAAATGATTACAGTGGTCATTCATCATTCCTTAGCAGCATGCCTCAAAGCTGAGCTAGAGCCCATGCTTCCTTTTTACAAAACAACTCTAAACGAAACTAAAATTTGTTGCTTGGGTTTTATTGGCAATAAGAAAACTGTTGGAATGCCCATAAGTTTTTTACAAACCAAAGCAGAGGTAAGCTTAAAAATTGATCATCAAGAAGAAAAAAATGCAGAGCATCTGAATTTCAGTGAATGGAAACTTGCTAATTACCTAAATGGAAATATTTTCTTAAGCGATAATTCTTTAAAGAAATACAGACCTCACGAATTGGGTTTCGATAAATCAAGAGTAAGCTTCAATAAAGGCTGTTTTAAGGGCCAAGAAATTATTGCTCGGGTTCATTACAAAAGCAAAAAAGAGATAACATTAAAACTTAACAAGACAGAGGAAACTCCAACCGAACAAAAAGTTATTGGCGAAGTTCTTAATTACGAAAATCAATTTTATTTTTACACCTTAGGATAGCGACCAATCCATTTCAGTAATTTTATTCTTTTTTAAATAAGCATTTGCCTTTGAAAAATGTTTACTTCCTAAAAAACCTCTATGCGCTGACAATGGAGATGGATGCGGAGCCTCTAGGACTAAATTTTTATCCAAGTTAATTAAATTCTTTTTGGATCTTGCATATGATCCCCACAACATAAAAACAATTTTTTCTTTTGAGCCTAAGTGCTCAATAATTCTATCTGTAAAAATCTGCCAACCGATATCCTTGTGTGAGTTAGGAGAATTCAATGTCACAGTTAGAGTTGCGTTCAATAACAAGACTCCTTTTTTTGCCCATCCATCCAAAACACCATGATCGGGTACCTTGATTCCAAGATCGCTATTAAGTTCCTTAAAAATATTTTGAAGAGATGGGGGTGGCTTGATATCGCTTGAAACTGAAAAGGCCAGTCCATTAGCTTGACCCTGTCCGTGGTATGGGTCTTGTCCAAGAATAACAATTTTGACTTGAGGAAGAGGCGTTAAGTTTAGTGCTCGAAAAATATTTTTCGGATGAGGACAAACAACCTTACCAGCCTTTGACAGATCTTTTAATTTACTCTTGATCTGCAGCATATAGTCCATGGAAAATTCATTTTCTAGAACCTCGAGCCATGTTTTATCTAAGTCAATTTTTGACATAAAAAATTACAAAAAAACCCTAAAAACTTATCCACATTAACTGTGGATAAAGTTATGGATAAGTCTTTTTACTATCATTTCAAGCGTTACTACAGTAGCATTTATAAAAATTGATTAAAAAGTAATCAATAATTAAAAAAATACCTTAAATCAATTATTTATGAAATATTTATTACAATATAACAGTCAGCGCACAATCAAAATCAAACCCTTCAATAACATTATTTTTCGTTGTGGGCAAGTATTAATTAAAAAAAAATTAAATTACAATAAATTTTGTTTATATATTCCATAAAACTTAGTTATATTTATGACAAATAAATCATTATTTTCACCCTTTTTTATCAATAATCATGAGCTAAAGAATCGTTTTGTTATGGCGCCCATGACAAGGAATTTTTCACCCGAGGGCATCCCTTCTGAGTATGCACCTGAGTATTACGCTAAGAGAGCTAGGGGTGGTGTAGCTCTTATACTTACCGAGGGTGTGGAAGTTAGTCATCCTTCCTCAAGCGGTTACCCCGATGTGCCAAATCTAACTACAAGTGAGTCAAAAAAAATCTGGGCTCGAGTTGTTGAGGAAGTTCACAAACATGACTCTAAAATATTCTGTCAACTTTGGCATGTTGGTGGAATCAGAAAACCAGGTATTGATAAAAATAAAGATGTGCCTGGATACACTCCAAGCGGACTTGTTAGAGCCAATAAAAAAGTAGCCTATGAAATGACGCTTGATGACATCCAAGAAATGATTTCAATTTATGCTGAAGACGCAAAAATTTGTGAGGAGCTTGGATTTGATGGTGTTGAAATTCATGGGGCGCATGGATACTTAATTGATCAATTTTTTTGGTCCGATACAAATGTTAGATCCGACAAGTATGGAGGCTCCCTTGAAAAAAGAACTCAATTTGCTAGAGACATAATTCAAGCTTGTCAAAATGTAACCACTGAAAATTTTTCAGTGGGCATTCGTTTCTCTCAATGGAAGCAACAAGACTATGATGCAAAACTTGCTCTCAATGAAAATGAATTAAAAATATTTGTTGATTTTCTCTCTAAAAGTAAGCCAGATTTTTTTCATACAAGCATGCGAAGATTTTGGGAACCGGAGATGAATAACTCTTCACTAGCTGCCCTGGTAAAAGGGATGACTGATATACCAGTCATTGGGGTTGGCAGTGTTGGCCTTGATAAAGACTTTATTCGATTATACGCAGGTGATGACAAAACAAAGATCAGTGACTTTGATCAACTATTTGATTCTTTTCAGGCCGAAGAATTTGATTTAATCGCAATAGGAAGAGCCTTATTGTCAGATCCTGATTGGGTTAAGAAACTTGAACAAAACAAAATGGATACCATCGTTCCATTTGATAAGAGTTTCGTTGAAAATTATATCTAGTGGTTAATTGATCTAACCACAAGCACATGATCAATCTGACTGAGCACATCAGCTGAATTTTTATCTACTGGCTTGTCTACATCAATAAGATTGATTGCTATTGAATCTCTACTTTTATTTGACATATCTTCAATGTTAAAGCCTTCATCAGCAATTTTGTCTGCAATTTGTCCAATCATTCCGGGTTCATTCTTATTGATCACAAGAATCCTATTGCCAGTTGATCTCTCTAAAGTAATCGGCGGAAAATTAACTGAATTAGTCACATTTCCATTTACTAAATAGTCCTTTATTTGATTAGCCGCCATAAAAGCACAATTTACTTCTGCTTCATGGGTTGAGGCTCCTAAGTGAGGCAATAAAATTACATCACCGTTGGACTGACTCCTCTGAATAAGGGCTTTTGTTGGGAAATCGGTCACGTAGGCTGATAAGATGCCGCTCTCTAGGGCTTGCAATGCATGCTCATCATTCACAATACCCCCACGTGAAAGGTTGATCAGTTTAGTACCAGTTTTCATGGCCATAAATGCTTCGCTATCAATCAAATTTTTTGTTTCATCAATGAGGGGGACGTGAATACTAATGTAATCAGATTTTTTTAACAAAGCTGGTATTGAGCTTGCCTTTTCAACATCAGATGGAAGTCTCCATGCAGCGTCAATGGAAATATGGGGATCATAACCGATAATTTTCATGCCGAGACTGGCTGCAGATTGAGCCACCATAGATCCAATTGCCCCTAAACCAATAATTCCAAGAGTTTTACCCTGAACTTCATTGCCTTTGAAAGTTTTTTTGGCTTGTTCAACAGATTGATTGAGGGCATTATCATCTGGACTTTCAAGACTCGATGAAAATACTGATCCCTGAAGAATGCCTCTTGAGGCTAATAGCAAACCGCAAACGACTAATTCCTTTACGGCATTCGCATTTGCACCGGGAGTATTAAAAACAACAATGCCTTTTTCAGTGGCTTCATCAACCGGTATATTGTTATACCCAGCTCCCGCTCTACCAATGCACTTTAGGTTGTCAGAGAACTCGTCTGCTGAAAGCTTGTGACTTCTTAAGACCAAAGCATCAAAATTATTTTCATCAACTTTAAAGCCAGCCTCATCAAGGGCATCGGTTCCCTCAGGCGCAATGGCGTTTAATGTCTTATAGGTGTACATAGGGGAATGATCATAATCTCTAAATAAGATAAAATCACTACTCACTATAAAAATAGTTCAAAGATTTATTATGTTGCTAGAAATCAAAGGTCTAAATTTCAATTATCCTGATAAACAAATTTTTCAATCGTTTGATTTGCAGGCACCTTCTAGCAAAATTCTTCACATTAGTGGGCCCAGTGGAGCCGGTAAAACTACTCTTCTTCATCTGATTGCTGGAATTCAGTCGCCAAAAAGCGGGACAATTACTCTCGGTGATAAAGTCTTTCATGACAACAATCAAAAATTGTTAATTGAAAAAAGAAACGTTGGGCTGATTTTTCAGGATTATGCATTGTTCCCTCATTTAAATGTAAAAAATAATATTTCTTTTGGAAACAAGAATATTACAGAAGAAAAAATTGATGCTGCTCTTAATCAATTAGACATCCATGATCTAAAACATAAACACCCTGAAGATATTTCTGGGGGTCAGCAACAAAGGGTGGCTATCGCAAGAACAATTCTTCATAGTCCAGATATATTGCTATGTGATGAACCCTTTTCGGCTCTTGATTCAAAAACCCTAAAGCTGGCCAAAGATTTCATTAAGACCTATGTAGTAAATAAAAAAGTTGCTTGCTTGATTGTTTCACACAACAAAGATGAACTAGATAATAATTTCTATGATGAAGCAATCGATATCAACTAATATTCTTTGACCAAAAGATTTAGGTTACGTCTCCATTGTTGATAGTCTTCTTCATCAAATGGTGCTTTTGGATTAAATTTAGTCCCTGCGGTGGATACTTTTGACAGATCATTAAGATCGGAGGTAATATTGGCTCCCAACATTGCAACTGACGCCGCACCAAGTGCAGTTGTTTCTGGGTTTCTTGATACTATTATCTCTTCTTGCAAAAGATCACTGAGCATTTGGCAGAAAACCTTATTAACCGTCATTCCACCATCTATTGAGAGTGTCTGCACAGAAAGCCCATCTTGTTCTAACAAAATAAGAATTTCTTTAAGTTGGTAAGCAATGGATTTGAATGCTGCTGTAATTAGGTCCTTTTTATTGTTATCAGCGGTGATGCCATAAAATGAAGCCTTTATTGATGGGTTCCAATGAGGAACACCAAGACCTGACAGCGCAGGAATAAAAATCACTCCATTGGAATTCCAATCCTTATTGAGTAGTGCCTCAGTTTCTTTTGCTTTCTCAAACAAGCCCAAGCCATCTCTTAGCCATTGAATGATTGTCCCGCATGAGAAAATGCTGCCCTCTAACGCATAGGCAGTAAAGCCAGAAATACCGTATCCAATTGTAGTAAGCAGTCCTTTTCTTGAAAATGTAGGTTGAGCACCGGTGTTAGCCATTAAAAAGCATCCTGTTCCAAAAGTTGCTTTCATCGAGTTCTCCTCAAAACATCTTTGCCCAAATAATGCTGCTTGTTGATCGCCAATCATTCCTGTAACTTTAATCTTTTTATCTTTTAATTCACCAAACTCGCAATCGCTTTCTCTGACCACTGGAAGCACTCCCTGCGGTACATTAAATAAATCCAAAAGATCTGAATCCCACTCTTGCTTTTTAATGTTGTAAAGCATTGTTCTTGACGCGTTGGTAACATCCGTTGCATGCTCCCCTGTTAGTAACCAAAGCAAGTAAGTATCGACTGTACCAAATAAAAGATCACCTTTTTCGGCCTTCTTTCTTGCGTTGGTTACGTTATCTAAAATCCATGCAATTTTTGTTGCTGAAAAGTAAGGATCAACTTGTAATCCGGTCTTCTGAAAAATTAGTTCTGCTTTTCCTTGTTCTTTGATCTCAGTACATAGGCTCTCTGTTCTTCTGTCTTGCCAAACAATAATTGGATAAATTGGCTTGTTAGATGATCTTTCCCAGACGACGGTTGATTCTCTTTGATTAGTGATGCCAATTGCTGAAATAGACTCTTTATACTTTTCCAGCAAAGGATTCAGTGTGTTGGTGACGGACGCAACCAGTAACTCAGGATCAATCTCCACCCATCCTGGTCGTGGGTAACTCAGTGGGTATTCTTGCTGCAATGTATCAATTTTATCAAGCTGGGTATTAAAGATTATGGTTCTTGATGAGGATGTTCCTTGATCAATTGCTAGGATGTGTGACATCGTTACATTCTTATATGTTATCCACATATTATCAACTGTTAACCCACAAACGAAAAACACCTTAAATACAGCATATTGATATATTTTTGAAATTTTTCACAATATATTGTGTTTTTTGCTTGATTCTTTATCCACAATAAAGTTAAATCACTCTTAGGCAATAAAGATTAAAAAATTATCTTTCTTACCTCACCCCAGAAAAAAACTACCTAAATTCAATTTAGGTAAACGAGTAAAGAAGAGAAAAGAGGAAAAATATGTCATTACAGGAGTTAGAAAAAACTCAGGCTACAGCAGCGCAAAATGCAAGCCAAGAAACACAGAACAGTGAGATCAATTTAACAGCACCTGGGAAGCTAAGAGTCATTAAAAGGAATGGAAAAGTAGTCCCTTTTGAAGAAGATAAAATTAAAGTAGCAATCACCAAGGCGTTTCTTGCAAATGAATCCGGTAACGCTGCTGCAAGTGAGAGGATTCATATTAAAGTCGAAGATATTACCTCCGATGTGATGGAAATATTTGATCGCAGGATGCCCTCCGGTGG
>MDTB01077954.1_pt1 | contig 14909 bp, 15 predicted proteins | sample 811161 | NCBI WGS metagenome assembly MDTB01 (sample SAMN05326650, study PRJNA326480) | marine metagenome | isolation source: seawater | place: Mediterranean Sea | collected 2009
GTTTACAGGAAGAATCGATCTTACAAATGGCTCAGTAGGTAATTCTTTAGGTGGTTTAAATATTATAAATTCTGGAAATAACTTTAATGAACAAATTGACTTCAGTGCAGATAATATCAATTCTATTATTGACAGATCTAAAATTGGAGGTAGACATACTATCCCAATTTCAACTTCTTTCAACTTACTTAAATACTTTACTGTAAGCCCAAGTCTTAATTATGATGAATTATGGTACTTTAAAAAACTCAGTTATAGGTTTGATGAATTACAAAATGGAATAGAAATTGATACTACAAACTCATTTTCAAGAGCATGGTCCTACTCTACCGCTCTTGCTATGTCCACTAGAATTTATGGGACGGTTTTCTTTAAAAAAGGTAAAATTAAGGCTATAAGACATGTTATATCACCCGAAATATCTATGTCATTTAGTCCAGATTTTACTAGACCTAGATATGGGTATTATGAGAATGTTCAAATTAATAATGAGGGAGATACTAAACTCTTAAGTAAATATGAAAATTTTTTATTTGGTGCTCCGAGAATAGGTAGCTCAGCATCAATGAATTTTTATATTGGAAATAATCTTGAGATGAAAGTATTGGATAAAAATGACACAATTAGTGGAACTAGAAAAATAAAAATATTTGATAATTTATCTTTTTCAAGTAGTTATAATTTCCTTGCTGACTCTTTTAATTTATCACCAATTAGATTTAGCACAAGAACCTCATTTTTTAGAAGACTTATTAACCTAAGTGTATCTGGGAATATTGATCCATACGCTTTCCGACTAGATAGCATAAGCGAATCTTCTTCTGGATTAAAAACAGTTTACCAGAGAAGAATTAATGAAATGGCTTATAAAAATAATCAAGGATTAGGGTCCTTAGCATATATTAATATGTCTCTAGGTGTTAGATTTTCTGCTAAAGACTTTCAAAGTAAAGACGAAGGAGAAAAAGAATCGACATACGGAACTAGAGAAGAAATAGATTATATAAATTCAAATATTGCAGAATATATTGATTTTAATGTCCCATGGTCAATAAATGCTAGCTATAATTTAAATAGGAGAAAGATTGGATTTAGAGATCCGTCAATAACCCAAACACTTACATTCTCAGGTGATGTAAGTATAACAGAAAAGACTAAAATATCATTTAGATCTGGATATGACTTTAAATTTAAAATGTTAACTCAAACTAGTATTAATGCAACTAGAGATCTACATTGTTGGAGAATAAGTTTCAGCTGGGTTCCATTTGGGAGATTTCAATCTTACAACCTAACTATTAATGCAGTATCTGCTCTTCTCCAAGATTTAAAACTTGAGAAAAGAAGTAGATTTTTTGATAATCTCTAAGAATTTTCTGGTTTCATCTGAGGAAAGAATAAGACATCCTGTATAGAATCAGCATCTGTCATTATCATAGTTAACCTATCAATACCTATTCCAATACCTGCAGTTGGAGGCATTCCATACTCAAGAGCAGTTAGGTAATCTTCATCTAATACCATAGCCTCCTCATCACCTTTAATACCTAATTTAACTTGTTCTTCAAATCTTTTTCTTTGATCTAGAGGGTCATTAACTTCAGAAAATGCATTACAAATTTCCTTACCATTACAAATAAGTTCAAACCTCTCTACCAGACCTTCTTTAGATCTATGTTTTTTTGCAAGAGGAGACATCTCTATAGGGTAGTCTGTTATATATGTTGGCTGAATAAGATTTGGTTCACATTTTTCTCCAAAGATTTCATCAATCAATTTACCTCTTCCCATCGTTTTATCTGTCTTTATCTTTAATGTTTTACATACATTCCTAAGATCTTTTTCATCCATCTCAGATACATCTACTGATGTAAATTTTTCAATTGCCTCATACATAGAGTATCTCTCCCATTTCTTTCCGAAGTCAATGGTATTTCCACTACACTTAATTTTAGTATTATTATTATTTACTTTTTTAACAATTCTCTTGAACATGTCCTCAACAAAATCCATCATCCACAAATAATCTTTGTAAGCAACATAAAATTCACATTGAGTAAACTCAGGATTATGAAACCTTGACATTCCTTCATTTCTAAAATCTTTAGCAAACTCAAAAACTCCATCAAAGCCACCCACTATTAGTCTTTTTAAATACAATTCATTTGCAATTCTAAGGTAAAGAGGGATGTCTAAAGTATTGTGATATGTTTTGAAAGGTCTTGCTGCTGCTCCACCATAGATTGGCTGAAGTATTGGGGTCTCTACTTCAAGAAAATTATTTTCATTTAAGACATTTCTTATCTCATTAACAATTGTAGATCGTTTAATAAAGATATCTCTTGACTCAGGGTTAACAATAAGATCAACATATCTTCTCCTATATTTTAATTCTTTATTACTAAATTCATCATGTTTCTTTGATTCTCCGTCATCATCTTTTGATTCCTTTACAACAGGAAGTGGCTTGACTGATTTAGATAAAACTTTTAACTCCTTAACATGTAGAGAAGTCTCTCCCATTTGAGTTTTAAAAACAAAACCTTTAACACCTATTATATCACCCAAATCTAATTTTTTCTTAAAAATAGTATTATAAAGAGTTTTATCTTCTGTATCACATATATCATCCCTTCTAACATAAATCTGAATTTTTCCTTTAGAATCTTGAATCTCAGCAAATGATGCTGATCCCATAACTCTTCTTGACATTAGCCTACCTGCTAAGGTAACATTAGAAAAGTTTTTTTTCTTTTCATCAAAATTATTTTTTATATCATCAGAGAAAGAATTAACCTCATAAACCTCAGAAGGGTAAGGGTCAATACCAAGCTCAATAATTTCTTCTCTAGACTTACGTCTTTGTTCTTCCTGTTCGCTTAAAATCATAGCTTCAATTTAAGTTTTTTCTTCTATTTATTTCCTTTTTTATTAATGTAAATTGTCTATTACTCTGTCCTTTAACTGAACTATTTTCATTAGCTCTTCTAATAAGGTATGGAATGGTTTTATCAATTGGTCCAAATGGTATTAGTTTAACTATATTATAACCTAAGCTTGACAAGGCATATGAAATATTATCACTCATTCCATATAATTGAGATAACCATATTCTTTTATCTTGAGGTCTTAGATTATTATCATTCATCAAATTAATTAAATATAAACTTGATTCTTCATTATGACTACCAATCCATAATGAGGCTCTATCTATATTTTCAATACTGTATTTAAGAGATTTATTATATTCTTTATCTGTACTCAATTTGGATATTTGTATAGGACTAGTATAGCTCTTTTGAAGTGCCCTATTTCTTTCTTTTTCCATGTAAGCACCACGAACAAGTTTTATACCATAAAAATATTTTTTTTCTTTAGATACTTCGAGGTTTTTTTTGATTTTTGATAAAGTACCTGTCCTATAACATTGGTGAGTTAAAAATATAACAGAAGATTTTCTATTATAAATCTGCATTAACTCAATAGCAACATTATCAATAGCATCTTGAATCCAAGTCTCTTCAGCATCTATCAAGACCTGAACATTATTTCTTACAGCAGAATCACAAAGATCTATCAATCTTTTTTTAAATGACATGTATTCTTTTGAATCATAAGTATACTCTCCACTTGAAATTTTTTCTAATGAATCTATATCTAATAAACCTGTACATTTTATGGCAATAAATGGCAACCCTTCTTTACCTAGAAAATTAATAATATTAATGGAGTCTTTCTTATAATTCTCAAATCCTTCAACTGAAGATTCTGCTTCAATTGAATACTCAGGCATTGCACTTATATTATATTTTTTTAATGAAAGGAAAGTTTCTTTACAATCCTCAAGTGTTTCTCCTCCACAGAAATGATTAAATATTGTGTTTTTGATTATTAACTTAAATGGGAGCCTTAATTTTAGAACTAAAAGAAGAAAAGCATTACCAATTTTAGTAAGTAGTGGATAGTCAAGAACAGAAAATAAAAAATAAGCTTTTGTTAGTTCAAAATTTGATTTATTAGTAAACGCTAATTCTGTGTTATTAAATAAGTTTTTTATATTTTTGTCCACTTACGTAAGTTGTAGTATTTATTACAAAAAGCAAAAATATAATAGAAATGAGCAAAAAGTTAAATATCGATCCAATTAATACATGGATAAAAAATGAAAACGATCCATTAATAATCTCAGGGCCATGTAGCGCAGAAACTTATGACCAACTTTTTGAGACTTGTAAGCAATTAAAATCTCATGGAATAAATCTAATGAGAGCTGGAGTTTGGAAGCCAAGAACTAGACCAGGAACATTTGAAGGAAATGGTGAGGAGGCTCTTAAATGGATCTCAGATATCAAAAAAGAATTAGATGTACAGTTTACTGTAGAGGTTGCAAATACTAGCCATATCGAATTAGCCTTAAAGTATGGCATTGATATATTATGGATAGGTGCTAGAACAACTGTAAATCCTTTTTCAGTTCAAGAAATAGCGGACTCATTAAAAGGTACTGATACACCAATTCTTATCAAAAACCCTATAAATCCAGACCTCTCTCTTTGGATGGGTGCTCTAGAAAGAATAAATAAAGCTGGCATAAATAAACTTGGAGCAATCCATAGAGGTTTTTCAATGACTGGAAAATCAAAATATAGATACATTCCTATGTGGAAAATTGCTATAGATCTTAAAAGTAATTTACCAAACCTTCCTGTAATCTGTGATCCTTCTCATATATGTGGAAATAGAGATATGATTTTCGAAACATCTCAAAAAGCTTTAGACCTAGGTTATGATGGTTTAATAATTGAGTCACATATTGATCCTGATAATGCGTGGAGTGATGCTAAGCAACAGATTACTCCAGAAACTTTATCAAAGATGAAGAAAGATTTGAAGGTGAAAAGTTCTAATGAAGAGGAAAAATCATATCAACATCTTCTAAACGAAATAAGAGAAGATATTGATGATGTTGATAAAGAAATAATTGATATTATCTCTAAGAGAATTGGGCTTGTTGAAAAAATTGGTGAATTCAAAAAAGAACAAGATCTTACAACTTTTCAAGTTGACAGATGGAATGAGATATTTAAATCCAGAATTAATTGGGCGGTGGAAAAGGGATTAGAGAAAGATTTTATTGAGGATTTATATAAAGTTATTCACCTGGGTTCAATTAATGTTCAGAATAAAATAGTAAATAAAAAAAAGGCTAATTTTAAAATATGATTCCTGATCATATTCTAATTGGAAAGACTGAAAATAATTTATCTAAGATTATAAAATCTGGAAATTACTCTAAGGTTGCTTTTCTTCTTGACACTAATACTTTAAATCATTGTTTTAATAAAATTTCTAAAAGTATTGATTTTCAATATGAAAAGATTTTAATTGATGAAGGAGAAGAAAATAAAAATTTAGAAACTTCAAAAAAAGTTTGGGATAAACTTATTGAATACAAATTTGATAGAAAATCAATTCTAATAAATTTAGGAGGAGGTGTGATTTGTGATCTAGGTGGCTTTGTTGCCTCAACCTTCATGAGAGGTATTGATTTTATAAATATCCCAACTACTCTTTTATCACAAGTAGATGCAAGTGTTGGAGGAAAACTTGGGATTGATTATAAAAATATAAAAAATGTAATTGGAGTATTTAAAGAACCTAATAAGGTAATAATTGATACTAATTATTTAATTACATTATCAGAAAGAGAGTTAAAATCTGGTTATGCTGAAGTTATAAAACATTGTCTTATTAGAGATAAAATTATGTTTGATAAAATTCATAATCATGAGTGGACAGATATTGACTGGGATTTTATAATTAATCACTCAATAAAAATAAAATCTGATATCGTTAAAAAAGATTTAAAAGAAAATGGTCTTAGAAAAATATTAAATTTTGGTCATACTATTGGTCATGCGATTGAGACAACTTACCTAAATAAATTAAATAAATTTTTACATGGTGAAGCTATCGCAATAGGAATGATCTGTGAAGCTTACATTTCAAATCACATCAATAAATTAAGAAATGATGAACTCGAAAAAATAACAAACTATATAAGGAAAGTATTCAAATTATCTAAAGTTGAATACTATGATGAGATAATTAAAAATGCATATTTTGACAAAAAAAATCTTTCAGAAAAGATAAGAACTTCCTCTTTAAAAGGTATAGGAAATTGTGAATATGACATTGAGATTAAAGAAGATCTAATAATTCAAAGTCTTAACTACTATAATCTAAAGTGTGATGGATAATTATACAATTAAATTTTTATCCCCACCAAAAGATATATCTATAAAATTAAATGCTTCAAAAAGTGAAAGTAATAGATTAATTATTATAAAGGCATTAGCAAAGGAAGAGATAGAAATTAAAAACCTATCAAACGCAAATGACACAATTCTTCTAAAAAAACTAGTAAGTAAAAATTCATCAAAAATATGGGATGCAGAAGATGCAGGTACAACTATGAGATTTCTCACATCATATTTATCACTAAAAAAAGATGGTGTATTATTGACAGGTACTGATAGAATGAAGAAAAGACCAATTAAGGTTTTAGTAGATGCGCTAAATAAAATAGGAGCAACTATTTCCTATCAAAGAGAAGAAGGATACCCACCATTAAATATTAAAAAAAAAATTATTGAAAATATTAATAAAGTTGAAATAAGAGGAGATGTAAGTAGCCAATACATATCCTCTCTACTTTTGATTGCTCCAAAACTTAAAAATGGAATAGAAATAAATATAATAAAGCCTTTCTATAGTAAGCCGTATGTTAAAATGACTCTTCGTCTAATGGAATTTTTCGGCGTGATATATAAATTTGATAATAATCAAATTAGAATAAAAAGTCAGAATTATATAGGTGGTACCTATTCTGTAGAATCAGATTGGTCTGCAGCAAGTTACTGGTACAGCATATTATCTATAAATAAAAATATTAAAAAAATTAACCTATTAGGTTTAAGAAAGGACTCCTTACAAGGGGATCAAATTATTTCAAAGATAATGTCATTAATAGGTATAAATACTACTTATAATAAAAATGGAATTGAGATAATTAAGAAAAACACTATATGTGATTATATTGAATTAGATTTTAAAGATTGTCCTGATTTAGCTCAGACTGTTCTTGTAGTAGCCGCTTTCCATAAAATAAAACTAAAAATTTATGGAGTAGAAAGCCTAAAAATTAAAGAAACTAACAGACTAAATGCAATGAAAAATGAGCTAAATAAAATAGGAGTAAGGTTTTATGAAAAAGGAAATTTTTGGATACTAGAAAGAAGAGATAAAAAATTTCCAATATCAGTTTCAATAGATACATATAAAGATCACAGAATGGCAATGGCATTTGCCCCACTAGCATCAGAAATAAATATATCAATAAATAACCCTGAAGTAGTAAACAAGTCTTACCCAATGTTTTGGGATGATATGAAAAAAGCAGGATATAATATTACTTGATATATCTGAAATCTTGACCTTTTTTAATATTAAGCACAGATTCATACATCAGACATATACAACTTTCAACATCATCTTTATGAACAGTCTCAACAGTAGTATGCATATATTTTAAAGGTAAAGATATTAGTGCAGAAGCTACCCCATCATTAGAGTAGGCAAATGCATCAGTATCAGTTCCTGTAAATCTTGAAGCAGCCATTAACTGATGAGAAATTTTATTTTTCTTTGCTATTTCTATAAGTAATTTCAATAAATTATTCTGTACTGCAGGACCAAAAGTTAAGGCAGGTCCTTTACCTGCTTTAATATCTCCACTTTTTTTCTTATCATACATAGGAGAATTAGTATCATGAGTTACATCTGTAACTATAGCAACATCTGGATTTATTCTCTCAGCTATCATCTGAGCTCCTCTCAAACCAATTTCTTCTTGTACTGAATTAACAACATATAATCCAAAATCTAATTTCTTTTTATTTTGATGAAGTCTTTTAGCTACCTCTGCAATCATAAACCCTCCCATTCTATTATCAAGAGCTCTTCCAGTATAATACTTTTTATTTAATACCATAAGCTCATCTTCAAAAGTAATTACACACCCTACATGTATCCCTAAGGCTTCAACTTCTTTCTTAGAAGAACAACCCACATCGATAAAAATATTTTTAAGAGATGGAGTTTGTTCTGTCTTTGGATCTCTTACGTGAATTGCTGGCCACCCAAAAACTCCTTTTACAACTCCTTTATCTGTTTGAATATTCACTCTTTTTGATGGTGCAATTTGGTGATCTGAACCGCCATTTCTAATTACGTATATGTAACCATCATCTGTGATATAATTTACAAACCATGATATTTCATCTGCATGAGCTTCAATAACAACTTTATATTTTGATTCAGGATTTATAACTCCAACAACTGTACCGTATGTATCAGATATATATTCATCTACATATGGGCTAATATAATCTAGCCAAATCCTTTGACCCGATGACTCAAATCCTGTCGGTGAGTGGTTATTCAAATACTTAAACAAAAATTCTTCGCTATGTTTATCCATTATTCTTATTATTCTTATTCTTCTATTACGTAAAAAATGTCTTCAGACTCTTTTTTCATTAAATATTCTTCTCTTGCATACTTCTCTAAAATTTCTTCATCACTTTCAAACTTTTCTTTATCTATAGTGACTTTATCAATCTCTTGAACATAAAATTCCTTTTCCGTACTTAATTCATCTAATTTCTCAGATAATCTAAACCTATTAATAAAACCATTAGAGTCAATTATTGTCATCCAAATAATAAAAGAAATAAAAAAAAGAAAATAAAAATTTTTTAAAAGATCTCTAAACTTTTTGAAAACCATATTCCAAATATAATTATTTATTTAGAAGGAAATTTTGCTTTTTCACCTAAATCCTCTTCGATTCTAAGAAGCTGATTATATTTAGCAGTTCTATCAGATCTAGATAATGAACCTGTCTTGATCTGTCCAACATTTAATCCAACTGCAATATCAGATATAGTAGAATCTTCTGTCTCGCCAGACCTATGTGATACAACAGCAGTCCAACCTGAATCTTTAGCTAAATTAATTGCACTTATAGTTTCTGTCAATGTACCTATTTGATTTGGTTTTATAAGAATAGAATTTGCACTTTTATCTTTAATAGCTCTTTTGAGATATTTTAGATTAGTGACAAGCAAATCATCTCCAACTATCTGACACCTATCGCCAATTGAACTTGTAAGCATACCCCAACCTTCCCAATCGTTTTCATCACAACCATCTTCAATGCTATCAATTGGATAATTATCTACTAAACTTTTTAAAAAATCGACTTGATCTTGAGAGCTTAGGACATCTCCTTTATTCCCCTCAAAAAGGCGATAATCATATAATCCATCTTTATAAAATTCAGATGCAGCGCAGTCCATAGCTAATGTAATATCTTTACCAGGCACAAAACCTGCCTTTTCTATAGACTTTAATATAGTTTCTATAGCCTCTTCAGTACCACCTCTAAAATTGGGAGCAAATCCTCCTTCATCACCAACCGCAGTACTTAATTTTTTATCTTTTATTATTGACTTTAAAGTATGAAATATTTCAGCACCATATCTTAGAGCATCACTGAATGAATTTGCACCCACTGGCCTTATCATGAACTCTTGAAAAGCGATGGGAGCATCAGAATGAGAACCACCATTAATTATATTCATCATAGGAACAGGCAATAAATTAGCTTTATCGCCACCTAAATGTTTATATAATGGTTTAGCATTGAGATTAGATGTAAGATGAGCATAAGCTAATGAAACACCTAATATAGCATTTGCACCAAGGTTTGATTTGTTGTGAGATCCATCAAGATCTATTAATAAATTATCTATTTCTTTTTGATTATTACAACTCTTTCCAAGTAACTCATTAGAAATAGTAGTGTTAATGTTATTTACTGCTTTGCTAACTGCTTTACCAAGATACTCTTTTCCACCATCTCTAAGTTCGACAGCTTCGTTTTCACCAGTAGAAGCACCAGAAGGAACAGCTGCCCTACCCATGATATCATCAGAATAAATATCAACCTCAACTGTAGGATTTCCTCTAGAATCTAAAACTTGTCTTCCTTTAATTTTTGTTATCTTATTCACCCTTTATGATATTAATGAAATCATCAAACAAATATCTCGAATCATGAGGTCCTGGAGATGACTCAGGATGATACTGAACTGAAAAAGCTTTTTTACCTTTAACTTTAATCCCTTCGACTGTGTCATCATTAAGATTTACATGGGTCAACTCTAAGGATGTGGATTTTTTTATTTCTTCCATGGAAACACCAAAGCCATGATTCTGAGAGGTTACCTCTGATTTACCTGATGATAAATTCTTTACTGGATGATTTATTCCTCGGTGTCCATTATGTAATTTATAAGTAGAAACATCACATGCTCTAGCTAAAATTTGGTGGCCCAGACATATACCAAATACTGGGATATTTTTTTCTATAATTTCTTTTACTGTATTAACTGCATAGTCCATAGAAGCAGGATCACCTGGTCCATTAGATATAAAGTAACCATCAGGGTTCCATTCATGCATCTTTTCAAAAGAAGTTTTAGCAGGAAAAACTTTGCAATAGACTCCCCTTTCACTAAAATTTTTAAGAATTGATTTTTTACAACCAAGATCTAATACAGCAATCTTAAGGTCAGAATTTTTATCTCCAAATGTATATTCATTTTTTGTCGTTACTTTAGAGGATAATTCTAAATTTTTCATTGGAGGGACAGCATTAAGAAGACTCTTAAGTTTTTCAGCATCAAGTATCTCACTAGAAATTATGGCATTCATTGCGCCCTTATCTATAATATATTTTACTAATTTCCTTGTGTCTATATCATAAATAGCAACAGTATTATTTTTTATAAAATATTCTTCTAAGCTCTCACCAGAATTATATCTACTATAAACCTCAGAATACTCATTTATAATTACCCCATTAATTTGAGGAATTTCACTTTCCTGTTCTTCATCAACCGTACCATAATTTCCTATATGTGAAGAGGTATTAATTATTATCTGTCCAAAATATGAAGGATCAGTATAGATCTCCTGATAACCAGTCATGCCAGTATTAAAACATATTTCGCCAGTAGCAATACCAATTTTACCGAGAGATGTGCCTTCGAAGATTGAGCCATCTTCTAGTAACAGAACTGCAGATTTTCTAGATTTCAATTCCATTTTTGTCCCAAAAATATATAATAAAAAAGGGATTAAATAAATTTAATCCCTTTAAATTATCAATTTCAAAAAAGATACTATTTCGATTTTTTATCTTTTGAGTCTTTTGTCTCTTTTTTAACTACTTTTTTTTCTTTTTTGGTAGATTTTGGTTTATCATCAGATCCTACATCTGCTGTAGATTTCTTTCTTCTTCTTCTTCTAGATTTAGTGCTTTTATCACTTTCATCAACTCCTAATAAAAGGGTGTTATAATCAACCAATTCGATTATAGACATCTCGGCATTATCACCAAGTCTAAATCCAGTTTTAATAATTCTTGTATAACCACCGGGTCTAGAGGAAATCTTTTCTGATACTTTATTGAACAACTCATTAACAGCTTCCTTATTTTCTAAAAGAGAAAATACGGATCTTCTAGAGTGAGTGGTATCGGATTTAGATTTTGTCAACAATGGTTCAACAAACTTCCTTAGAGCTTTAGCTTTAGCCAAAGTAGTCTCAATCTTCTTATGTAATATTAAAGATGATGCCATATTGGAAAGCATAGACTTTCTATGTGGCGCTTTTCTACTTAAATGGTTAAATCTCTTCCCGTGTCTCATTAATCTAAATTATACTTAGTTAAATCCATTCCAAAATTAAGACCTTTAACATCTACAAGTTCCTCAAGTTCAGTTAGTGACTTTTTACCGAAATTTCTGAATTTCATCATATCAGATATTTCAATACTCACAAGATCACCTAAAGTTTTAATATCAGCAGCTTTAAGACAATTATATGCTCTAACTGATAAATCTAGATCATTTAATGAGGTTTTAAGAAGTTTTCTCATATGAAGTAATTCTTCATCAACTACTTCTATCTCATCAGAATTATCTTCTGCAAACTCCATATCCTTATCAGAGAATAAATAGAAATGTTTAATTAATAACTGAGCTGATCCCTTTAATGCATCTTCAGGATGAATAGAACCATCAGTTTGAATATCTAAAATCAATTTCTCAAAGTCAGTTTTTTGCTCTACTCTAGTATTTTCTATATTATATTTAACATTAATTATTGGAGTAAATACAGAATCAATAGAAATAAAATCTACGTCAGAAGAATTAGAATTATTTTCTTCAGATGACACATATCCTCTGCCTCTTTCTATTTTAAGCTCAATTGAAAATTTAACTTTTTTACTAAGCGTACAAATCTCTTGATCAGGATTCAAAACCTGGTAAGAGCTTGTACTTTTAGCAATATCTCCAGCAGTTAATGTCCCCTTTTTATCGAAAGATACTACCACACTATTATCTGGCTTTTCGGTTAATGACTTAAATCTTATAGTTTTCAGGTTTAAGATTATCTCTGAAGCATCCTCTACAATACCATCTATAGTTGAAAATTCATGTTGAATACCTGGGATTTTGATACCAGTAATTGCATATCCTTCTAAAGAGGATAATAATACTCTTCTTACCGCATTACCAATGGTTAGTCCGTAACCTGGTTGAAGTGGAGAGAATGTAAAAATACCGTGGAAATCATCGGCTTTTTCCATTACTATCTTATCTGGTAATTGAAATGAAAGTAGTGACATAGTTTTTAAAGTTTATTTATACAATATTTTTATTTTGAATACAATTCAACAATTAATTGTTCATTAATATTTTCTGGTATTGCTTCTCTATCTGGATAAGTAACAAGTTTTCCAAGAAGAGATTTATCATCCCACTCTAACCACTTATACTTATTTGCAGTTTTATTAGATACGCTTTCAGATATAGCAACAAGGGATTTAGAACGTTCTCTTACGGCTATCATATCACCTTCTTTTAAAGTATATGATGGAATATTAACAAGGTTTCCATTTACTGTAATATGCTTATGAACTACTAACTGCCTAGCAGATCTTCTAGTTGGGGCAATACCTAATCTGTAAACAACATTATCAAGTCTTGCTTCAAGCAATTGTAATAGGTTTTCTCCTGTAATACCATCTTTTCTAGTAGCCTTATCAAACATATTTCTAAACTGTTTTTCTAAAATGCCATATAGGTATTTTGCCTTTTGTTTTTCAGCAAGCTGTATAGCATACTCTGATTTTTTTCTTCTTCTACCTCTTCCATGTTGCCCTGGAGGATGAGGTTTTTTCTCTAATGCCTTTGTGTCACCAAATATAGGTTCTCCATATTTTCTTGAAATCTTAGATTTAGGTCCAGTATATCTTGCCATTATTTAATAATTTAAACTCTTCTTCTTTTAGGTGGTCTACATCCATTATGTGGTAATGGAGTTACATCATTAATAGACATAACATCTAATCCAGCATTTTGCATGGCTCTGATTGCAGAATCTCTTCCAGCCCCAGGACCTTTTATAAAAATATCTACTTTTCTCAAACCAAGTTCAAATGCAGTTTTAACAGCATCTTCAGTAGCTATCTGAGCTGCAAATGGTGTGTTTTTCTTAGAACCTCTAAAACCCATTTTACCAGCAGAAGACCATGATATAACCTGACCTGTTTCATTAGTAATAGAAATGATGATATTGTTAAAAGAACACTTTATGTGGGCTTGCCCATTAGTTTTAACAACAACAACTCTCTTTTTAGACTTATCTTTCTTCTTATTCATTATTTAACTGCTTTCTTTTTATTTGCAACTGTTTTTCTTTTCCCTTTTCTTGTCCTGGAATTATTTTTTGTCTTTTGACCACGAACAGGAAGACCTTTTCTGTGTCTCAAACCCCTATAACAACCAATATCTAGTAACCTTTTGATATTTAGTCTTACTTCAGATTTCAGATCACCTTCTGTCTTAAATTCATTAGAAATAATATTTCTTATTTTATTTGACTCATCTTCAGTCCAATCAGAAACCTTTTTCTCTAATCCTACCCCTGCCTCATTTAATATTTTAATAGCAGAACTTCTACCAAGACCATATATGTATGTCAAGGCAATTTCTCCTCTTTTATTATCTGGAATATCTATACCTGCAATTCTCATAATTTATCCTTGCCTCTGTTTAAATCGAGGATTTTTTTTATTAATTACATAAACCTTTCCCTTCCTCCTTATGACTTTACAGTCACTACTTCTTTTCTTAACTGATGCTTTAACTTTCATTTTACTTATATCTAAATGTTATTCTAGCTTTTGTTAAATCATACGGTGACATATCAAGTTTTACTTTATCTCCAGGCAAGAGTCTTATGTAATACATTCTCATCTTACCAGATATATGAGCTGTCACAATATGCCCATTGTCTAATTTAACTCTAAACATCGCGTTAGATAGTGCTTCTGTCACTATACCATCTTGTTCTATCGCTTTCTGTTTAGCCATAATTAAACGCTTCTTCCTTTTATTTTACCTGATTTCATCATTCCATCATAATGCCTCATCAGTAAATAACTTTCTATTTGCTGCAAAGTATCCAATATTACTCCAACCATAATTAACAAAGATGTTCCACCATAAAACTGAGCAAAACTCTGGTTTACACCAAACATCATTGCAAAAGCAGGTAGTATTGCAACTACAGCTAAAAGAATAGAACCTGGAAGAGTTATCCTATCCATAACATTAGATATAAAATCCGATGTTTCAGGACCAGGTTTAATTCCCGGAATAAATCCGTTATTTCTTTTCATATCATCAGCCATCTTGTTTGGATTAACA
>MDTB01139411.1_pt1 | contig 14909 bp, 12 predicted proteins | sample 811161 | NCBI WGS metagenome assembly MDTB01 (sample SAMN05326650, study PRJNA326480) | marine metagenome | isolation source: seawater | place: Mediterranean Sea | collected 2009
AGAAGATTTCAAAGATACTCTTAGTCTAGTTAAAAACATAGAGTTTTCTCAATCCTATTCTTTCAAATATAGTTCTAGGACTGGAACTAAGGCAGAAAAACTAGAGAACGATTTGTCGAGGGATGAAATAAGTGAAAGGCTTTACGAGCTTCAAGAGATTCTTAAAAAACAGCATAAAATTTTTAATAAAAAATTTCTAGGTAAGAAAGTTGATATTTTATGCAAAGGTAAAGGAAAAAAAGACGGGCAAATTAGAGGAACAACTAAATGGATGCAGGTAGTGAATTTTGATAGTATGGAAAAGAATTTGGCAAAAGCAGAAGTTAAAATAACCAACGCAACTGACAGTAGCTTATTAGGAGAGGCATATAATAAGCAATCAAAATAATCAAATTGTATTTGACGTAGACGATAACTCAATTGCCATACCTTTATTTGGTGAAAGAGATAAGAACATAAAATATATAGAAAAAAGCTTAAACCTCAAAATTAACGCTAGAGGACATATTCTATATATAGAGGGTAAGGAGGCAGAAAGAGCCAAAAAAATAATACTGAACCTTATCAAAATAATAAGACAAAAAAAAAACCTAGACAATGAAGAGTTGGAAACTGAAGTGAGGCTATCTTCAGAAAAGGAAAAAGAGAAAATTAATGATCTATTTATCAAGACGCCAAAGAAAAATATTTCGGCACGAAGCATTAAACAGGCAGAATATATTAGAGCATTAAAGAACAATACATTAACTTTTGGAGTTGGGCCTGCAGGAACAGGAAAAACATATCTTGCTGTAGCTGATGCAGTAGAAAAAATATCTTCTGGGGATGTGGATAAGATTATTCTCTCTCGTCCAGCAGTCGAAGCAGGAGAACAATTAGGCTTCTTGCCAGGGGATTTAAAGGATAAAATAGATCCTTACCTAAGGCCACTTTATGACGCTCTCGGAGACTGTATGAATAGAGATAAAATAGCAAAATTTATAGAAAGAGAAAAAATTGAAATAGCACCATTAGCTTTTATGAGGGGAAGAACATTATCTTATTCTTATATTATATTAGACGAGGCACAGAATACGTCTCCGATGCAGATGAAAATGTTCCTTACTAGATTAGGAATAGGTTCACAAATGGTTATTACTGGAGATTTGTCTCAAATAGACTTGCCTAACCCTGAAAGCTCTGGACTATACGAAGCCCTCGATATAACTAAAGGAATAAATAATGTAACTCAGATAAAATTTCTAGAAAAAGATGTAGTTAGACATCCACTTGTTACGGCCATAGTAAACAGTTATAATAAACAGTCCATATACAAAAAAAAATAGATGAGACTAATAAATATTAACAATAGAATATTCGTAAACTTGAATGTGAATAAATGGAGAATAAAAGACATCAATGTAGTACGCAAGGTTATTAGAGCTTGTTCCATAAAAAAACAGGGACTTTCTGTAAAGCTTTCTAATGATGATGATATAAAAGAATTAAATTTTCATTGGAGAGGCATTAAAAAACCAACAAATATTTTAAGCTTTCCGAATCTCTCGAAGGAAAAATCATTTGAATATTTAGGAGATATTATTATCAGTTTTCAAACGTTAAAAAAAGAGACCAAAATAAATAAAGTTCCATTTGAGAGTCACTTATCCCATATATTAGTACATGGGATACTTCATTTAAAAGGTTATAACCATGATCATTGGGAAGATGAAAATATTATGAAAAAAGAAGAAATTCGCATCCTGGACATGTTAAAAATGAATACAACTTATTTAAAGAGAACACTATAAAATTGATAAAAATAATTACATCATTAATTAAATTCTTTTCTCCCAAGATAAAAACTCTAGAACTAGTGAATAACATTTCTAAAGATGAGGGGTTGTCTACCGACCAAACTAATATGTTAGGAAATTTATTAAAGCTCGGTAATATACAAGTAAGCGATATAATGGTTCCTAGAGCAGATATTGTGGCTATATCTTCAAACAAAAATTTTTCCGACACACTACAACTATTTAAAGATGCTTCACATAGTCGCTTGCCTGTATTTAATGAGCAATTAGACAACATTATAGGAATGATACATGTCAAAGACTTACTCCCTTACTGGGATAAAAACTCAGAATTTTCAATTTTTAAGATAAAAAGAAACGTGTTATTTGCTCCACCTTCAATGCTAGTGAATGATTTATTAGGCCAAATGAGAGCAACTAGGACGCATTTGGCAATTATAGTAGACGAGTATGGAGGTACTGACGGTATAGTAACTATTGAAGATTTGGTCGAAGAAATAGTAGGAGAGATAGAGGATGAACATGACTTAAAGGAAGATCCTCTGATAACAACCATGGACGATGGTACTTTGCTGGTTAATGCTAGAGCGACAATCTCCGACTTAGAAGGTGCACTAGGAATAGTTTTTTCCGATATTGAGGATTATAGAGACATTGACTCTGTTGGAGGTTTAATATTCACTATGTGTGGAAAAATACCTAAAGTAAATGATATAATACCAGAAGCAAAATTAGGGATTAGCTTTAAGATTCTGGAAGCAGATCAAAGAAGAATTAATAAGGTTTTAGTATTTAGAGGTGAAGGTATAATTGAAAGCCCTTAGTAGTACAAGGCCTCCAATCTTTTGGAAATATTTATGTTGCCTAGGTTTAGGACTTTCGTCTTGTTTAGGCTTTGCTCCATTTAATCTTTTTTTTATTACAATATTTAATATTGTTATCTCTATTTACATATTAAATATCACCTTGTCTAAAAGACAGGCTCTATATCTAGGTTTTTATTTTGGTCTAGGTTATCATTTTGCTAATTTATATTGGATATCAATATCTTTTGATATTGCACAAAATGGAGGATATTTTTTAGGTATTCCCGCAGTATTTCTTTTAGCATCTTTCCTTGCTCTTCTGCATGGTTTATCTTTTTATACAATTAGATATTTTAGCAAAGATTTTAATAATTTATTTTCTGCACTTTTAATAATATTTATTTTAAGTATTTTTGATTGGATAAAGTCAAATATATTTTGGGGTTTTCCTTGGACTCCCTTGTCAGCAATTTGGTCATTTAGCAGTTTTACTTTGCACCCCTTTTCAATAATAGGAATATGGGGATATTCTTTAATTACTTTCTCATTAATAGTAGGCATCTATTTAGCCTTTAGTAAGGTTAGACTATTTTTTATTTTTAGTTCACCGGTTTTAATTATATTCTTTTCATTCTTTTTTTCTTACGATAATAAAGATAAGCATCCAGATGAAATAAATGTAAGGTTAGTACAACCAAATATAGAACAAACAAAGAAATGGGATCTTACTAGATTAGAGGAAAATCTTATAAATCTATTAAATCTATCAGACTCTAGAAGTTCAGAAGATATAGACTTGATTATCTGGCCGGAAACTTCTATTCCGTTTGATATAGAAGGAAATACATCTATTGCTAATTTATTGAGAAAAAGATTTAGTAGCTTTAATGCACTAATATTTGGTTCAATTAGGAGGGAACAAAATAAAAATGAAAAAAAAATATATAATTCACTTTACTTTAAAAGCTCTAGATCAGACACCTTTCAAATACATGATAAAACAAAGTTAGTACCATTTGGTGAGTTTATTCCTTTTAGTAAATACTTAGATATGAATAAACTTACAGATGGAAATGTAGATTTCCAAAGAGGATTAAATATTAAACCGATCCAATTAAATGAAAATATTTTAGCACTCCCACTTATATGCTATGAGGTTATATTTCCAAGCCTCCCAGTATTTAATAAAGAAAAATATTCCTTACTAATTAATATTACTAATGACGGATGGTATGGAAGTTCTACAGGACCTTATCAGCATTTAGCTTTAGCAAGAATTAGAGCCGTACAAGAGGGAAAAGTTTTAATTAGAGTAGCGAATACAGGAATATCTGCTATAATTAATTACAATGGTGATATATTATCTGAATTAAGTCTAAACTCAAAAGGAATAATTGATAAAAAAATAAAATTGTTAGTTGTAGATACTCCTTACAAAAAGCATGGAGAAAGTTTCTTTCATTTTTCAATCCTCCTATTAAGTTTAATCTTAGTATTATTATACATAAAAAAAAAGGAAGAAATTAAATGTTAGATAATCAATTTATTTTTACTAGTGAAAGTGTTTCAGAAGGACATCCAGATAAAATCTGTGACCAGATTTCCGATGCTGTTGTAGATTATTATTTAAGTAATTGCGACTCTCCAGAGTTAGCAAGAGTTGCTTGTGAGACTATGGTTACAACTAATAAAGTCTTTATTGCAGGAGAGGTCAGGGGAGATGGAAATTTAAAAAAAGTCAATAACGATGTAATTGAAGAAATCACTAGAAAAGTTATAAAGTGGATTGGCTATGAGCAAGAGACATTCCATTGGAAAGATGTAGATATTAATATTAATCTACATTCACAATCTGAAGACATAGGCATGGGGGTTGATGCTTCTAATAAAAATGACGAAGGTGCAGGAGATCAAGGTATCATGTTTGGTTATGCTACTGACGAAACAGATACATTTATGCCTATCCCTATAAAACTTAGTCATGAATTATTATTGGAATTAAGAAAAAATAGAATTTCAGGAGACATAAATGGGTTAGGACCTGATGCCAAATCTCAATTCTCTATTATATATAAAGACAATATGCCTATTAATATTCACTCTTTAGTTTTATCAGTACAACATAAAAATGAATACAGAACAGAAGATGTGCGAAATATAGTACATCCAATAATAAAAAAGATAATCCCAAACGGATGGGAATGTGCTGAAGAGAATATTTTTATTAATCCTACAGGAAACTTTGTAATAGGAGGTCCACACGGAGATGCAGGGTTAACTGGAAGGAAAATAGTCGTTGATACTTACGGAGGTATATGTCCTCATGGAGGTGGAGCTTTTTCTGGCAAAGATCCTTCAAAAGTAGATAGATCAGGAGCATATGCTGCAAGATATATAGCCAAGAATTTAGTAGCTGCCGGGATTGCTAAGAAATGTACAATACAATTGGCTTATATAATAGGAGTTTCTTATCCAATATCTATCTTCGTCAATACCCATAATACATCAGTAATAGATAATAAAAAAATTATTGAAGCAATAAAAGAACTGTTTGATCTTCGTCCAGCCGGAATAAGGAAAATGTTAAATTTAGCTAAGCCTATTTATCAAAAAACAGCTGCTTTTGGACATTTTGGGAGAGAATATGAAGAAAATAGCTTCTTTACCTGGGAAAGATTGGATAAAGTAGAAGAGTTCAAAAAATTATTATAGAAACTACAAAGTACAATTATTATGGAAGAAGAAAAGGGCATAAGCTAAGTACAAAAAAAAATGAAGCCCTGCAGAAAATATTACCAACTCTTGAAATAGATCCTAGAAATCCTGAAAGTTGGTTTAAAGAGTTTGTTAAAAATAAAAATATTACATTAGAAATAGGTTTTGGGTCAGGTGATAATATTAAATATATGTTGGAGAATGAATCGTACTCGCGTTTTATAGGAGTAGAAATTTATGAGAACGGAATTGCTGAGTTATTAAGTGGATTAAATAGAAAATATTTTAACCGTATAAATATTTTTAGAAATGATTTTAGACTGTTCTTAGACCATACTCCAAATAATTTTTTCCAAAGAATTTTAGTCCTTTATCCAGACCCATGGTTTAAGAGGAGACATAATAAAAGAAGAATCTTGAATCATAATAATATTGAAAAACTTTCTAAGTCAATACGAAAAGACGGTCTTATTTATATTGCTACTGACATAGAGGAATATTTTTCATTTATAATTCAAAACTTTAACAAAGTAAAAAACTTGAGTATTTTAAATATAAATCAGTTCCATATTAAACCTTCAATTTTAGGTATTACTAAATATGAGAAAAAAGCTAACTTAGCTAAAAGAGCTTCTTTTTTTTTAGTGGTAAAAAAAACTTCTGGCTAAAAATTCAAAAATATTTTAAGTTTTTTTATTTTATGCATAATGAAGAAAATTTTTAATTTTTTCTCTCTCTATGCTACAATAATTTATAATTAGAAGGGGAACCTATGATTGGAACAGAAGGTCTATCAGTAGTAAGACCTGAATTATTGCAAATAGCCGAGGCTGTTGCTAGGGATAAGTCTATTGAACAAGAAATTGTTATAGAAGCTATGGAACAGGCTATACAGTCTGCTGCTAAGAAAAAATATGGACAAGAATTAGAAGTTAAAGCTGAAATTAATAAAAAATCCGGGGAGATAAAAATCAGCAGAGTTTTATTAGTTGTAGAAAAAATAGAAAATGCATCCTTAGAAGTTTCCTTAGAGCAAGGCAAAAATTTAAGTGAAGATGCTAAAATAGGTGATTATATCTATGATCCTTTACCTCCTATAGATTTTGGTAGAGTAGCTGCACAGACAGCGAAACAAGTTATAACTCAAAGAGTCAAGGAGGCAGATAAAGAAAGACAGTTTAATGAGTATAAGGATAAACAAGGACAAATTATAAATGGAGTTGTAAAGAGAGTAGAGTATGGAAATGTATTTTTGGATTTAGGAAAAGCAGAAGCCTATATGCGAAAAGATGATACAATTTCCAGAGAAATTTTTAGGCCTGGAGATAGAACTAGAGCTATTATAGTAGATGTTAAAAAAGATTTGAATGCTCCACAAATTTATGTCTCTAGAACTAGTAATGATTTTATGCAAGCACTTTTCACACAAGAAGTACCCGAGATTTATGATGGAATTATAACAGTTAAATCAGTAGCTAGAGATCCTGGCAGCAGAGCAAAAATTGCAGTGTTATCTAATGATAAAACAATTGATCCAGTAGGTGCTTGTGTAGGTATGAGAGGAAGCAGAGTACAGGCAATTGTAAATGAGTTACAAGGCGAGAAGATTGATATCATTCCATGGTCTGAAGATCCAGCAGCATTTATTGTCAATACATTATCTCCTGCTGAGGTAACAAAGGTAGTATTAGATGAAGGAAATAGAAAGGTAGAGGTTGTTGTTCCTGATGATCAGCTGAGTCTGGCTATTGGAAGGAAGGGGCAGAATGTTAGATTAGCTTCTCATGTGTCAAAGTGGGAAATATCAATAGTAACAGAGACTGCGGAGTCAGAAAGAAGACAAAATGAATTAAAAAAGGAAACACAGATTTTAATAGAGGCGCTAGTTATAGATGAAGTAATTGCACATTTACTAGTATCTGAAGGTTTTAAAAGCATTGAAGCCGTGGCCTATGTTCCAATAGAAGAACTTAAAGCAATAGAAGGATTTGATGAAAATTTAGCCGAAGAACTCAAAAACAGAGCTATATCTCATATTGCAGAAAAAGACGAAGAATATGAAAAAGAAAGAATAAAATTAGGTGTTAGCGATGAGATAAAGGAGATAGAAGGAATTGAACCAGAGATGTTAGTAATCCTTGGTAATAACGGAATTAAGAGTAAAGACGATTTAGCTGATCTTTCATCAGACGAACTTTTAGATATTATAGGAGATAAATTTGAGAAACAAGAAGATGCAGATAAAATTATTATGAAAGCAAGAGAAGACTGGTTCAAGGAATAATCTTTTGTTTAGGAAATATTAAAATATGGAAAAGAAAAAACTAGGTTTATCTAATAAAAGTCAACTGGAGTTGAGTAAGACTGTAGGCGGTGGGACTGTAAAGCAGTCTTTTAGTCATGGTAGGGTTAAATCAGTCGCTGTAGAGGTTAAAAAGGTAAGAACATTCAAGAGAAATGACTCTAGTTCTAGCGATAAGACTCAAGTGGAAATTGAGAAAAACTCTAATCCTAAAGAAAGCAAGAATAATATAGATGGAGGACTATCTGTAGAAGTGGAAACAAAGGATACGCCATCTGCTCTTCAAAGCAATGAAGAGAGACTCAAGAAAATAAAAGAAGCAGCTCATTCAGGAAGAATAGAAAGAGAAAATACGTTTTCATCTTCTGATGAAAGAAAATTTAAAAATAAGCAATTTGATAACAATAAACAGGATGAAAATGCAATAAAAGTTTTAGAAAAAAATTTAACAGAAAAATCGAAACCTAAAGATAAAGTAGATATTGTTAATAATGAAAAACAAGATGACTCTAAAACTAAAAAACCCAACACTAAAAAGAATCGTGCTGATCTTAAAAAGCAACTTTCTTTAGGAAAAACCAATTTAAGAAGACAAACTGGAAAAATAACTGTCCAGCAAGCCTATGATGATGAAGAAAGGCAAAGAAGTCTGGCTTCCATTAGACGAGCACGAGAAAAAGAAAAAAAGTCACTTGAAAACAAAGCCATAATTGACTCAGAGAACAAGCCTATTGTTAGAGAGGTAATTGTACCAGAGTTTATTACTGTTCAAGAGCTGGCTAATAGAATGGCTGCTAGAGTTTCTGAGGTGGTCAAAGTCTTAATTAATAATGATATCGCTGCAACTGCCACTCAAACTATAGATGCAGATACAGCAGAATTAGTTGTAATGGAATTTGGTCATAAAACTAAAAGAATATCTGAGTCTGATATAGAAATTGGTCTAGATTCCTCTAAAGAAGAACAATCAGATGCTGAGCCAAGGCCTCCGATAGTTACTGTAATGGGTCATGTTGACCATGGAAAAACTACTTTGCTCGATGCATTAAGAAATACAGATGTAGTTTCTAAGGAACAAGGAGGAATAACCCAACATATAGGAGCATATCAGATAACTACAAAAGACTCTAATAAAATAACTTTTATAGATACACCTGGGCACTCAGCATTCAGTGGTATGAGGGCAAGGGGTGCAAAATTAACAGATATTGTTGTTTTGGTTGTAGCTGCAGATGACGGAGTAATGCCCCAGACTATTGAAGCAATTAAACATTCTCAGGCAGCAAAAGTTCCAATGATAGTAGCAGTTAATAAAATAGACGTAGAAGGAGCTGATAAAGATAAAATTATTAATGAATTGCTTAAGTATGATGTAGTGGTAGAAAAACTAGGCGGAGAGATTCCTGTTGTGGAAGTTTCTGCTTTAAAGAAACAGAATTTAGAGGCTTTAATAGAAAATATTATACTACTGAGTGAACTAATCGAAACTAAGGCCAGTAAAACACAAAGGCCGGAAGGCACAATAATAGAAGCTAAAAGAGAACAAGGAAGAGGAGTAGTAGCTTCTGTAATACAGCAAAGAGGTGCATTGGGTAAAGGAGACATTATAGTTGCTGGGTCACAATGGGGGAAGATTAGAGCAATCCTAGATGATAAAGGAAAGGAAATAGATAAATTGTTGCCTTCAAGCCCTGCAGAAATACTGGGACTAAATGATGTTCCATTAGCTGGAGATGAGGTAATTTTTGTGGAAAGTGAAGCAAGGGCTAGGGAGGTAAGTGAATATAGGAAATCAGTGATTTTGAAGAAAAAAACCACTATTTTATCTAGAGCAAACTCAATGGAAAATATTTTGAAGAACATAAAATCCGGAGAGAAAAAAATCCTTAACGTCATTATAAAGGCTGATGCATTGGGTTCGAAAGAGGCCATAGTAAATTCATTAGAGAAAATTGGAAATGAAGAAGTTGATATTCAAATATTATTAGCAGGAGTAGGAGGAATTACTGAAACTGATGTGGCTTTAGGAGCATCAAATGAGGCACTAATAATTGGATTTAACGTGCGTTCCGATCTACAAGCTAAAAAGGCAGCAAAACAGCATGGTGTTAGTCTAAAATATTACTCTATAATTTATGAGATCTTTGATGAGATTAGGTCTATTCTATCTGGAATGTTACCACCTTTAGAAAGTGAAAAAATACTTGGATATGCAGATATAAAGCAAGTTTTTAAAATTTCTAAACTAGGCAAGATTGCTGGGTGTTTAGTAACAGAAGGAACAATTAAAAGGGGAAGCAAAGTCAGAGTTTTACGTGATAATGTTGTTTTACATTCAGGAGAATTAGATAATCTAAAAAGACATAATGATGATGCTAAGGAAGTTAAACAGGGAATGGAATGCGGGATATCTATAAAAGATTTTTATAACATACAAGAGAATGATAGAATTGAATGTTATGATATTGAAAGTACTCCTAGAGAGTTAAAAGAAAATTAATTACTTTTAAATGGAGGTTTTTATGAAAACCTTAAACAATAGAACTCGTCGTGTTGGAGAAAATATAAGAGCAGTCTTATCAAAACAAATAATGCTAAGAGAGCACCAAATACTAGAAAAAAGAGGTGTCTTAATTACTGTTACAGAAGTACAACCATCTGCAGATCTTAGGTACGCTAAAGTATTTATTAGTTGCATAGGAGAAGATAAGAATTACGTAGTTAAAACTCTAAATTCTTTCTCTAGTTTGTTTTCTCGTTTAGTGGCCCAGGAACTCGAAACAAAATACTCTCCAAAATTATCTTTTTTTGAGGATACCTCATTTGAACAGGCGAAAAAGATTAATGATCTTATAGACCAAAAGAAATGAACACTATTTTGAGAGGTAAAATATCAGATGGTTGGATAAATCTAAAAAAAAACAAAGGGTTATCTTCTGCCGCTGCTATAGCAAAGTTAAAAAAAAAGTTTTCTTTAAAAAAAATAGGACATATGGGGACTCTAGATCCGCTAGCCACAGGAGTGCTTGCTGTAGCGATAGGACAAGCTACTAAGACAATAAACTATATAAGAAATAATGAAAAAATATACACTTTTTCTATAAAGTGGGGTGAAGAGACAGATACAGATGATGAAGAGGGAGCTGTTGTAAAGTCTTCAGATATAAGACCAAAAAAAAGCCAAGTAGAAAGTGTTATAAAAAATTATTTTTTAGGAAGAATTAAGCAAAAACCGCCTAAGTATTCAGCTGTAAAGATTAATGGAGAGAGGGCTTATAAATTGGCAAGACAAAACAGAAATTTTGATATTAAATTTAAAAATATAAATATTATTTCATTTGATCTTATAAAATATGATGATAAGGACCAAGCTGATTTTAAGACTAGGTGTAGTTCAGGTACTTATGTAAGATCTCTAGCTAGAGATCTATCAAAAAAATTAGGTACTTTTGGCCATGCTTTAAATATTGAAAGACTTGAGGATAACTTCTTTAAAATTAATAACTCCTTAGAACTTGATACAGTTTTAAATTATAATTTAACTTCATTGAATAAAAATATACTACCACCAGAATTTGTGTTAAAAGATTATATGGCAATAGAAATAGAAAAAAAATATCTGGAAAATTTAAAAAATGGTAAAGTTGTTTATCTTGAAAATCTAAAAAGTTTTTTGTCCGAAAAGCCTCAATCTATATTAATAAAATTTGAAAAACAGCTAGTTTCTATTGCTAATTTGGAAAAAGGGTATATCATACCACGACGTAACTTTAATAATTAGTTTATGGAGGTAAAAGTGGCGATAGGCGTCAAAGAAAAAAAAGATTTAGTCAAAGAGTTTGGAAGTACAGATAAAGATACAGGGTCTACTGAGGTTCAAGTAGCAATTTTAACTAAGAAAATAAATGGTCTAAGTGATCATTTTAAAGCAAACCATAAAGATCATCATTCAAGAAGAGGGCTTCTCGGAATGATCAATAATAGAAGAAAGTTATTGAAATATTTAAAGAATAAAGATCAAACTAAATATGCCAATCTAATAAAGAAGCTGGGTCTAAGAAAATAGAAAGCTTAGTAAAGGAAAATTATGTTTAAAATTACACAGAAATCTTGCACGTGGGGTGGAAGAAAATTAACGATAGAAACTGGAAAAATAGCAAGACAAGCAGACGGAGCGGTTGTAGTTACTTATGGCGAGACAAAAGTATTATGTACGGTAGTTGGTAATAATGACGGTGCTGTTGAAAATGATTTTTTTCCATTAACTGTTCACTATATTGAGAAATTTTATTCAATAGGAAAGGTTCCAGGAGGATATTTAAAAAGAGAAGGAAGACCTAGCGAAAAAGAGACACTGCTTTCTAGATTAATTGATAGACCCATAAGGCCTTTATTTCCTGAAGGCTTTCTAAATGAAGTACAAGTAATTTGTCAGGTTCTGAACTATGATTTAGTAAATAGTCCGGATATTCCAGCGATGATAGGTGCTTCTGCTGCATTAACTATATCAGGAATTCCATTTCTAGGCCCGTTAGGTGCTGCAAAAGTGGGAAGAGTAAAAGATAAATATGTACTTAACCCATCTAGTGAAGAATTAATTGAGAGTGATCTAGAATTAGTCGTGGCAGGTACAAAAAATGGAGTCTTAATGGTTGAATCAGAAGCAAAAGAGCTATCTGAGGAAAAAATGTTAGGTGCTGTTACGTTTGGACAGAAAGCTTTCTCAGTTATAATCGATTTGATTATAGATTTAGCAGAAGAAGTAGCAAAGGATCCTTGGAAGTTAATAAAGAAAGATATAAAATCAGAGCTTGAGTTAGTTGAAAAAAATTTCAGCATGGACTTAGAAAAAACATACGCAATCAAAGATAAGACTGAAAGGCAAAATAACCTTAAGAAGTTGAAAGAAAAGATTGAGGAAATGGCAGAAAAAAATGACTTCAGCTTTTTTAACTTATCCAATGCTTTCTCTAAGTTTCAGAAAGATATGGTAAGAAAGAAACTTTTGTCTACAAAAGTAAGAATAGATGGAAGAAAAATAGATGAGGTAAGAAAGATTAATTGTGAAGCAGGATTACTTCCAAGAGCCCATGGATCTGCTCTTTTTACTAGGGGAGAAACTCAAGCCTTGGTTACATTGACACTAGGTACCACAGAAGATGAGCAAATGGTTGACTCTCTGGATGGACTCAAGAGAGAAAGGTTCATGTTGCACTATAACTTTCCTCCATTCTCTGTAGGTGAAACTGGCAGAATGGGAGGTACTGGTAGGCGGGAGATTGGCCACGGTAAATTGGCTTGGAGAGCTCTTAATCCAGTATTGCCGGAAAAAGAAGATTTTCCTTACACATTCAGAATAGTTTCTGAAATTACAGAGTCAAATGGTTCTTCTTCCATGGCATCTGTATGCGGAGGGTCATTGTCTCTGATGGATGCAGGAGTCCCTATAAAAAAACAAGTTGCTGGTATAGCTATGGGGCTAATAAAAGAGAAAGAAGATTATTTGGTCCTTTCAGATATCCTTGGAGACGAGGATCACTTGGGTGATATGGATTTTAAAGTAGCAGGGACAAAAGATGGTATTACTTCACTGCAGATGGACATAAAGATAGATTCTATAACAAGTGAAATAATGAAGGCAGCTCTAAAGCAAGCAAATAAAGGAAGAATTACAATACTAAAAGAAATGGACAAGGAAATAAGAAAACCAAATTCAAAATTAAATAAATATGCTCCCAAAATGGAAATGTTAAGTATAAAGACTGAAAAGATCAGGGAAGTAATTGGTTCAGGAGGAAAAGTAATTAGGGAAATAGTAGAAAAATCTGGAGCTAAAGTAGATATAGATGACTCGGGAATGATCAAAGTGTCATCTAGTGAACAAGACAACATTAAAAAGGCACTAGATTTAATACATGAAATAATTGATGAGCCTGAGAACGGTAAGATTTATGATGGTAAAGTAGTAAAAATATTAGAATTCGGAGCATTTGTAAACTTCTTAGGAAAGAAAGATGGACTAGTTCACATAAGTGCTGTATCTGAAGAAAGAATTAGTAAGGTAACAGATGTTTTGAATGAGGGAGATGAAGTCAAAGTAAAAGTAATAGGTTTTGATAAAAGAGGAAAAGTTAGACTTAGTATGAAAGATGTAGATCAAAAAACTGGGAAATCAATTTAAATGCATAAAGTTTTAAAGGACCTTAACCCGGTCATTATTTCTGGGAAGGAAGTCTTACCTCTTGTAGAAGGGGGTAAAGGTGTTGCAGTTTCCAACGGTATATCTTCTGGCAGTTGGGCTGCATCTAATGGTGTAGGAACATTTTCAGGTGTTAATGCCGATGATTATAGAACAGATGGGAGCATTATAAGGCAAATTTATAAGGGAAGAAACAGAAGAGAAAGGCATGAAGAATTAATCAATTATGGTATAAAAGGTGGTATTAAGCAAGCTCAAATAGCTCATGAAGTAGCATCAGGAAAAGGAAGAATACACGTTAATATTTTATGGGAAATGGGTGGTGCACAAAAAATTTTAGAAAGTATTCTTGAAAAAACTAAAGGTATTGTTCACGGGGTTACATGCGGAGCGGGCATGCCCTTTAGATTGGCAGAAATAGCATCAAAATTTAATATTTTTTATTATCCTATAGTCTCATCGGCAAGAGCTTTTAAAATCTTATTTCTAAGAGCTTATAAGAATTTTTTACCAAAACTTGGAGGAGTAGTATATGAAGATCCTTGGTTAGCTGGAGGCCATAATGGATTATCTAATAGTGAAGACCCTAACATACCAGAAAATCCTTACAAAAGGGTTAGTCTGCTAAGAAAATTTATGAGAAGTGTAGGTTTAGAAAATGTACCAATAGTAATGGCAGGAGGAGTTTGGCATTTATCTGATTGGAGTGACTGGATAGATAACCCTGAACTAGGACCAGTAGTTTTTCAATTCGGAACTAGACCCTTGCTAACAAAAGAAAGTCCTATTCCTAAAGCTTGGAAAGAAAAACTTTTTACTTTAAAAAAAGGAGAAATAAAGCTTCATAGATTTAGCCCAACTGGTTTTTATTCTTCAGCAGTAAGGAATAACTTTATAAATGAACTAACAGAAAGGTCTGATAGAGAGTTTCCTTTTAGCACAAAGCTTTGTGATGAAGAAGGAAAAAATTTTAATAGGAAAGTAAGGCTTGGTAAAAAAAATAAAGTATATTATGTCAGTGACGAGGACTTCAATAAAATTAGTTACTGGGAAGAAAAAGGATATACTGAGCCACTCAAGACACCGGATGA
>MDTB01013096.1_pt1 | contig 14907 bp, 15 predicted proteins | sample 811161 | NCBI WGS metagenome assembly MDTB01 (sample SAMN05326650, study PRJNA326480) | marine metagenome | isolation source: seawater | place: Mediterranean Sea | collected 2009
ATAAATTGTGCAAATCCTGAGGTGCTCATAATGTACAGATAAATATATTAATAATTTTATTTTAACAACTGATTTTTAATAAAAAATTAGATTTTCTCTAAATTTCTCATGTATGGTCTCAAAGCATCAGGTATTGTAATGCTTCCATCTGAGTTTTGATAGTTTTCCATAACTGCTATTAAAGTCCTTCCAATTGCTAATCCTGATCCGTTTAATGTTCCCAAAAAATCCAATTTATTTTTTGCATCTTTAAATTTAGCTTTCATTCTTCTTGACTGGAATTGACCACATGAAGAACAACTGGATATTTCTCTATATTTCTTTTCTGACGGAATCCATACTTCGAGATCAACAGTTTTTTCTGAACTAAAGCCCATATCTCCTGTGCACAGAAGAACTGTACGATATGGAAGTTTTAATTTTTGTAAAATTTTTTCAGCACAATTGATCATTCGATCTAATTCTGAAATACATTTGCTTGGTTCAACAATGCTAACTAATTCCACTTTATAAAATTGATGTTGTCTAAGCATGCCCTTTGTGTCTTTTCCGTAACTACCTGCTTCTTTTCTAAAGCAGGCAGTAGAAGCAACGAATCTCATAGGCAAATCATTTAATTGATATGAATTTTCTCTAACAATATTTGTTAACATCACTTCTGCAGTAGGAATGAGAAATTTTTTTTGATCAGCATCTAATTTAATTTCAAATTGATCGTTTTCAAATTTTGGCAGTTGTCCTGTACCAAACATTGTATTTTCAGATGCAATTAAAGGCGGCGAAATCTCTTGGTAGCCAAATTCCACAGTATGAATATCTAGCATAAAATTTGATATAGCTCTTTCCAATTCAGCAAGTTTGCCCTTTAGAAAAACAAATCTTGAACCAGATGTTTTCGTTGCTATATCAAAATCCATAAGATTTAATTTTTTTCCTAAATCGTAATGTGTAAGAGTTTTAAAATCAAATTTATGAATTTCTCCTTCTTTTTTTAATTCTTTATTTGAATTTTCGTCTTTGCCAATCGGCACAATATCCAATGGAATATTGGGAATAAAATTTAAAATTAAATCAATTTTTTTTTGTGTATTTTTTTGTAATAAAATTAAATTTTCTATTTCTTTTGAAATCGATTTTGATTTTTCAAATTGGCTTTTATCTTTATTTTTTGATATAATTTTTTTTTCCTGTTCTAATTTTTCTTTTTTATTAATTATTTCTCTATTTTTTTTATCTAAATTTAATAATTCATTAAAATCAACATCTGCATTTCTATTTAAAATTTTTTTTTTAAAAAATTCTGGATTCTCTCTTATTGATTTTATATTATGCATTTAATTATCTTTTTTTTTCTCAGTCATTTTGACCGATAATATAGATAATTCATAGAGTATCAATAATGGTATTGCTAAACCAATTTGAGTTATTGGATCTGGGGGAGTTAGTATTGCTGCAGCTGCAAAAATTATAACAATAAAATACTTTCTTCTTACTTTAAGATACTCAGAATCAATGACACCTACTCTTGCTAGAAGATTTAATAGAACTGGAAGTTGAAAACTCAATCCGAATGCAAATATCAATCTCATTATCAAAGATAGATATTCATTAACCTTTGCCTCAAGTTGTATTGGTAAAGTATTTGCGTGACCAATGGTTTCAAATGAAAGAAAAAATTTAATAGCCAATGGCATAACTAAATAATAGATAAGCATACCACCAAGTAAAAATAATATAGGTGTTGCTATTAAATATGGTAGTAACGCTTTTTTCTCGTTTTTATACAAACCTGGAGCAACAAATTTCCATATTTGAACTAAAACTATTGGACTTCCTAAAAAAATTGCAGCAAAGAATGCGACTTTAAGATAAGTAATGAATGTTTCGTGTAATGCAGTAAATATGAGTCTTCTATCTACTCCATCGTCTTTCACGGCTTTAGCGTATGGTTCAACCAAAAAATTATAAATATTCTCTGAAAAAAAATATCCAATTATGAAAATAATAAAAATAAAAACTAATGTGTGAATTAATCTTTTTCTTAATTCACTTAAATGAGATACAAAAGAAGCTTCTGTAGGTTTGTCATTCATCTTTTTTATCTTTATCTTTTTTTGAGTATTTTACCTCAGGAGAAATTTGATCTACATCATCTTCGAGTTTTGTAACTTCTCTTTGAATATTGCTAAAATATCTTTTTGTTGATCCAACAAAATTACCAATTTTTTTAAGAACTTTTGGAAAATCTTTTGGTCCAATTACTAATAATGCAACAACCACAATAATTAGTATTTCAAACCATCCAATTTGTGGCATTGTTTATTGCTAACTTTGTGAATTAGAATCTTTGTCAGTATCTGATTTAGATTGATCTTTTTCGTCTGAGGACATGCCTTTTTTAAAACTTTTAATACCTTTAGCAACATCTCCCATTAAACTTGATATTTTGCCTCTTCCAAATAATAGAACGACTAATACGACTACAATTGCTATTTGCCAAAAACTTATTCCCATAGGGTAAATTATATACAATAAAAATGATTAAATAAATATCTTTATTCTTCTTTGTTTGATGGATCTTTTATTACCTTGTCAATATCATCATATATATTATCTTTTTTAACATTTGATTGTTCTTTAAAAAATTTTCCAGTTCCAAAAATTGATGAATCGAGAGTGTTATCATCAATAAGACCTGCCGAACTTAATTCTTCAACACTGGGTAAATCAGAAAGTTTATCTATATTAAAATGTTCTAAAAATTTTTCTGTTGTTGCGTATTGTATAGGTTTACCAGGAACATTCTTACGACCAGCTGGTCTAACCCAATCTAATTCAAGTAAAATTTCTAGTGTATTCGAGGCGAAAGCTACTCCTCGAATTGATTCAATTTCAGATCTCGTTACTGGTTGATGATAAACAATAATAGACAATGTTTCGATAGTTGCTTTTGACAATTTTTTTTGAGTTGATTTTTGTAATGACATTAATTTAGATAAATCATTTGATGTTCTAAATGACCACTTATTAGCTTTACATATAAGATTAATGCCTCTTGTTGAGTACTCTTCTTGCAGGTTTTCTAATATTTTTTTAATATTATTGTTACCAACTCTTCTTTCAATAGTTTCAATATCTAAGGGCTCCTCTGCAGCAAAAATAATAGCTTCTACTTCTCTGTATAATTTATTTTTTTTTTTGGGGAAACTTATAATATTATTATTTTTTGACTCTTTATTCATTATTAATTATTTTTTTTTAATTTTAAAGGTGTATGCTTTGCTGTTCTTATAAAAATATCATCAAAAGCATTTTCCTGCATTAGATTAATGACCCCATCTTTTGTAAGTTCTAAACTGGCAGAAAATATTGATGCTAAACCAGTTCTTTTAAATTTATTGGTTTTTTTCATCCTTTCAGGAATTAATTCATATATTTTTTTCCAATCATCTAATAAATCCATATTGTCTTTAATTTCTTTAATTCCTTCTTGTGTTGTCATAACGGGTAATTTGGGTATGCTTACTTTTTGATACAAGGATTGTACTTTGACATTGGAATAAGCTTTTAATAATTCGTATAAAGTTACTTTGTACACTGGATTTTTAATTGACTTTATACCCCCCTTCATACCTCTATAAAAAATATCTCTACCTATTCTTTCTTTTTTTAATAGTTGATCTGACAATAGTCTTATGAGTTCGAGTTTTTTTAGTTGTAATTTTAATTTTTCTGCAATTTCAGATGGTTTGAAATCATCATTCTCATCTTCAGGTAAAAGTAATTTTGATTTTAGATATGCAAGCCATGTCGCCATTATTAAATATTCAAACGCTAAATCTAAATTTTTTGATTCTTTTACGTATTCTAAAAAATGTTCTGCTAAAATTGTTATAGATATTTGGTTTAAATCAACTTTTTGGTTTTTAGCTAAATCAAGCAATGTTTCTAGTGGGCCGCTATAATTAGGTATATCAACCGAAATATTTATATTTGATTCCATTTATTAATCTTATCTTAAAAATTCATAAAACTGTTGAGTTTTATTTATTGTAAAATTATCAATTTTTCTCAATCCTTTTAAAATTGTAGCAGACTCATTATATTTTCCCCCGCAATATAGAATAAGATTACAACCTGATTTTAAAGAATTTTTGGCATTTGATAATATATCTCCTTTTAAAGCCTTCATTGAAATGTCATCTGAAATGATAAGACCTTTAAAACCAATTTTTTTTCTTATAATTTTATTAATAATTTTATTTGATTGAGTTGCAACAAAATAAGGGTCAATTTTTTTAAACAATATATGTGCGGTCATTACAAAATTACATTTTATGCCTCTAAAAGTGGCAAAATCATTTAAATAAAGCTTTTTAATGTTTTCATTTACAATTGGCATTGCTTTATGACTATCTGAATTACCTCGACCATGTCCCGGAATATGTTTGGCCACACTACCGATTTTATTTGCTCTAAGATTTTCAACACAGATATGTCCTAATGACTTAACAATTTTAACTTTATTTGAGTAGCATCTGTTTTTAATGATTTCATGAGTGGATTTACTTAACAAGTCTAGTACAGGAATTGTATTAATATTTATTCCTATACTTTTTAAAACTGAACAAATTGAACTGAGATAATATTCATATATTATTTTTCCATTTTTATTATTTTTTTCAAACAATTTTCCAAAGAAACTTTGTGAGAATTCTCTGGTATTTATAAGATGTGACAGCCTTGAAACTGTACCTCCCTCTTCATCTATCATTATAGGATATTTGGGATCATTAATGCACTTTCTTATTTCACTGGTAAGTTTTTTAAGTTGATCAAAACTTTTAATGTTTCTACTAAACAAAATAATTCCCCATGGTTTTTCTTTTTTTATAAGTTTTTTTTCTTTTGTGCTTAACTTATAATTTTTAATGCTGATTATTGCTGGTTTTCTATTCATCTTTTTTATTAGTATTTAACAAATCCCAGAAAAATCTTTTTTTGACTTTTTTTTTACTTACTTCTGAAGATGAATATTCAAAAATATTTGACGTATCATTATGTAAAACTGGAATATTTAAAATTATTTCAGAATAATTCTGTGATACTTCTGATCTGTTTTTTATAATTTTATTTATATTTTTATCTGAAAAATAATTTAAAAAAACAAATATTAAAAATAATATTAAAAATAATATATATATTATAGTTCTAATTTTATAAAACATTACATTTTTTTTGGTAAAGATACACCAAGTATACCCATACCATTTTCTAAAATTATTGATAATAATTGAAATATTTTAAAAGAAAATTTATTATTTATTTTTCCATTTATAATAAATTTAAAGTTTGCTTCTTCATTTCCTTTGCTCCAATATGAATGAAAAATTGTTACAAGTTCATACAGATAAAATGGTATTCTGTGTGGCTCAAGTTTAGTCGCAGATATATCAACTACTTTGGGCCATTCAAGAATTTTTCTTAAAAGTTTGTATTCGTACATATTGGGTTGGTATTTTTTATTATCTAAATTAATATTTTTATTTAAATTTATTTTTAAAGATCTAAACAAAGAATTTATTCTTGCGTATGAATATTGAATATAAAATACTGGATTTTCCTTATTTTTTTCTAAAACTTTATTAAAGTCAAAATCCAATTCAACATCATTACTTCTATTAAGCATCATCAATCTAACAGAATCTTTTCCAACTTCATTTAATACATCATTTATTGAAATAAAATCACCCTGGCGTTTAGACATTTTATATGGTTGCCCATTTTTGAAAAGTTTAACCAACTGGCATACTTTACAAGTTAAAGTAATTTTATTTTTTGATAGCGCTTTAACAGCTGCTGTAATCCTTTTAATATAACCTGTATGATCGGCGCCTAGAATATTTATTAAGTAATCATACTTTTTTGATACTTTTGTATTATGATATGCCAGATCATTTGCAAAGTAGGTCCATGTTTTATCCTCTTTTTGCAAAGATCTATCTGTATCATCACCAAATAAAGTTGATTTAAATATAAGCCTTTTACTTTTTTTCCATTGATATTTTTCATCGCCCTTAGGAGGCTCCAAATAACCTTCCACGATATATTTATCTTTTTTTAATTTATTTATAGTTTTTTGCACCAATTTATTTTCAACAAGCTTTTTTTCAGAAAAAAAGGAATTGTGAACTATACCAAGTTTTTTTAAATCAGATTTGATTAATTCCATTGAGTATTTTAAAGACTTGCTTTTAATAGTTTTGCTAATATTTTTAAAATTGTTAAGTTTTATTTTAGAATTTGATTTAAGAATTTTTTTAGCAATATCTTTAACATATTCACCTGGATATAGTTTGTCATTAACAGGAAACTGTTCGTTAAGTTTAATTTCTCTTAATCTAAAATAAACTGATTGAGCAAAATCATTAATTTGATTTCCGTAATCATTAATATAAAACTCTCTGATTACTTTATTGCCATTAAAGATTAATAAATTTGACAAAACATCTCCAAAAACTGCTCCTCTGCAATGTCCTACATGTAAAGGTCCGGTGGGATTAGCCGAGACAAACTCTATATTATATTTTTTATTTTTATTATTTGATCCAAATTTTTTTTTACTTTTAAGAATCATTTGCATAATTTTAATCCAGGCATCAAAGGTAAGTTTGAAATTTAAAAAACCAGGACCGGCTATATCGATTTCAGAAAAGTCTTTTATATTGATTAAAAGAATTTTTTTAATTTTTTCAGCAAGATCTCTTGGATTTTCTTTGTTGTTTTTAGATAAAATTAATGCGGCATTGGATGATAAATCAAAATTGAATTTATCAGGAGGTGATTCTAAAACTATGCTATTTAATACTTTTTCAGAATCAAAATTAATGTTTCTTTTGTTATCTTGTATAGTTTTTTTAATCTTGAATAGATAATGTGAATAAAGATTCATTTCAATGAATTATATAGATTTATTGCATATCTATCTGTCATTCCAGCTATAAAATCACAGATTGCTCTTTCTTTTGATTGTTTTTTTAAAAACTCTTTTTTAATAAATTTTAAAGGTTTTTTTCGTATAATAGCAAACAATGATTTTACTATTTTTTCACCTCTTTTTGTATTTTTTAGTACTGATTTGTGATGGTACATATTGTCCTTTAAAAAAGACTTTATCGTAAAATCAAAATCTATCATTTTTTCAGAAAAATTTACCAGTTGTATTTGAGAGTTATATACATCTTTAATATTTATAATTTTTTCGTTTTTTAAATTTTTCTTCGTATTGGTAACAACGTCCTTGACCATTTCATTTATTACATCTCTAATTATTTGTCTTAAAATTAATTCTTTTTGTTTTTTATTAATTTGTTTTTTATGAAATCTTAATATATCAGACAGAACGGGTATATTTTTTAAATCATTTGTTGAAAAAAGATTGGCTTTTAATCCATCCTCTAAATCATGACTGTTATATGCTATATCATCGGAAATCGAAGAAATTTGTGACTCCAGGGAAGGTTGTCTCGAAAAAATAATCTTACCTTTAAAAATATTTTTTCCTAATATTTTGTCATAATTGTAGTTATCAATCACTGGACCATTATGTTTTATAAGGCCGTCCAAAGTTTCGATGGACAAATTTATGCCATTAAAATAATAATATTTTTTTTCTAGCAGAGTAACAATTCTTAAGGTTTGGATATTATGATCAAAACCACCAAAATCCATCATGCATTCATTTAATGCTTCTTCTCCTGCGTGCCCAAATGGAGGATGGCCAAGATCATGAGCAAGACTTAAAGTTTCACATAAATCTTCATTTAACCTAAAAATTTTTCCAAGTGTTCTTGCAATTTGAGATACTTCAAGTGAATGCGTAATTCTTGTTCTAAAATGATCATCAGTGGTATTTACAAAAACTTGGGTTTTGTGTTTAAGCCTTCTAAATGCCGTAGAATGTATTATTCTATCTCTGTCTCTTTGATATGGTGATCTAAAAATGCTAACTTTTTCTTTATAAATTCTTCCAACTGAATTTATTGGTATTGATAATTTTGAGTATTCGTCTTTTTGCATAAGATGTGATAAATATATATAATACATTATTTTACAAATATGAGTAATAAAATTGAGTTTACAGATTCAGCTATAAAGGAAATTGCAAGGGTGATTTCTGAAAAAGGAGATAAAACATATTTTAGAATATCAGTGCAAGGTGGGGGCTGTTCAGGATTTAAATATAGTTTCTCTTTTGACGATAAAATCAATTCGAACGATAATATTTTTAATAAAACAATTATTGATAAAAATTCTTTAAAAATTATCGATGGGTCAACTGTAGACTTTAAAAAAGAATTAATAGGCAATTCATTTGTTATAAATAATCCAAAAGCAACTTCTTCATGTGGTTGTGGATTATCTTTCTCTGTATAATGATAATCACGTCCTGGAATGTAAATTCAGTAAGAGCCAGAATTTCAAATATCATAGATTACTTGAACTCATCAAATACAGATATTTTAATGATGCAAGAGATAAAAACTGAAGATAAAAATTTTCCTTTCAAAGACTTTAAAGATGCAGGTTACAATTCATATGTATTTGGACAGAAAAGTTATAATGGTGTAGCATTTGTTTCAAAAAAAAATATTAATGAAATTAATACCAATTTTTTTAATGATGACAAAAAACAATCTAGAGTTATAGTTGGTGAAATTCAAAATAATTCTACCAAGATAAAATTAATCAATATATATGTTCCAAATGGAAATCCTATCAATACAGATAAGTACCACTATAAAAAGAAATGGCTTGATGAATTCTACAAAACTATAAAATCAACTTTAAAAAAAAATAAGAATATTATTATTGGTGGTGATTTTAATGTTATACCTGATGAAATTGATGTTCATGACCATAAAAAATATCTTAATGATGCTTTGTTTAAAATTGAAATAAGAAAAAAATTTAATGAATTAATGAATTTAGGTTTTCAAGATATTTATCGTTATTTTAATAAGGATAAACAAGAATTTACATTTTGGGATTATATGTCTGGAGCGTGGCAAAAAAATAATGGGATGAGAATTGATCACTTCCTGGTATCAAACAACCTCTTAGACAAAATTATAAATATTAATATTAATAAAAAACCAAGATCAAAGATAAAACCTTCAGATCATACACCGATTGAAATTGAGATTAGCTAACTCTTCCATAAATATCTTTATACCTAACAATGTCAGTTTCTTTAAGAATTTTTCCGATTTGCGCTTCCATAATCTTAACGGGCACTTTGTATAAATTTTCTATTCTGTGAATTGAACCAACTGGAATATAAATAGCTTCATTTACTTTTTTGAAAAAGTTTTTCTTATTTAATGTAATTTTTGGTTTTCCTTGTGTTATCATCCAATGTTCAGATCTATAACGATGTTTTTGTAAACTTATAGATGATTTTTGATTAACTGTTAGTTCCTTAATTAAAAAATTTTTTCCCTGATATAAATTAACATACCTGCCCCACGGTCTATAAAATATATTTTTCTTTTTAAAATATTTTTGTTTGTTCTTAAAAAAGATCTTTAAAATTTCATTCCAATTTCCAAGATCAGACCAAGGTATATTCAACATTATTCCGTTGATATTTTTTGTTTTTTCTAATATCGCGCAATCAAAAGAATTAGCTTGAACAGAGTTGTAAAATGATTTGTTTAAAAATAGAGTATTTTTTTTAAAAGTAGATTTTAAAACTGAATTAAAACAGTTATTAAACATTTTTGGTTGATACTTTTTAAAATTATTGATAATCGAGTCTTTTCTTGCAAAGAACATTCCTGAATTCCAATAACCATTTTTTTTAATGATTTTTTTTGCTTTTTTTTCTGATGGTTTTTCAATAAATTTGGTGACTTTGTAAGTTGAATTTGCAAATTTTTTTGAAAAAAAATATCCGTATTGATTTGATGGAGATGTTGGTTTAATTCCAAATATAAATATGTTGTTATTATTTAGGTATTTTTTATTAGCATTGATAGAATTATTTAAAATAGAAATTTTTTCAATTAAATGATCAGCTGGAAAAAACATTAGTGGCTGTCTGTTGGGTATATTTTTAATTAGAGCAGCAGAAAGTATTGCTGCAGCTGTATTTTTTTTTGATGGTTCTAGAATAATACTATAATTTTTTATTTTAATTTTTTTTAAAAAGAATTTTATTTGTTTTAAAAATTTCAAATTAGTACTAATAATTGGATCATCAAACATTTTATCCTGGGTTCTAAGTAAAGCTTTTTCAATTAAACTCCATCCACCAAAATTTATAAATTGTTTTGCCTGGTTGTTTTTTGACTTTGGCCAAAGCCTGTTTCCATCACCACCGCATAAAATAACGGGTCTAATTTTCATTTAAATATCCGCGTAGCACTTAACTTCGTTTTTTCCGCCGGGATGTGTTGATGCACCTAAATAGGCAGGGCCAACAGTTTGTGCATATTTCCAGAGTGTTCCGTTTCCAAAATTAATTTTTTTCGGTCTCCATTTTCTTTTTCTCTTAGCTAATTCTTTTTTTGTAAGACTCACGTTTATTGTTCCTTTTTTTGCATCAATATGGATAAGATCTCCATTTTTCAATAAACCTATAGGTCCACCAATTGATGCCTCGGGTCCTACATGTCCAATACAAAAACCTCTTGTAGCACCAGAAAATCTTCCATCAGTTATTAATGCAACTTTTTCTCCTTTTCCTTGTCCGTAGATAGCTCCTGTTGTTTGAAGCATTTCTCTCATTCCTGGGCCGCCTTTAGGACCTTCGTATCTAATAACTATAATATCTCCGTCTTTATATTTTCTTTTTAAAACTGCTCTGTATGCTGATTCTTCAGTGTCAAAACATCTTGCTCTTCCGGTAAATTGAAGTTTTTTTAAACCAGCAACTTTTACAATAGCTCCATCTGGTGCAAGATTGCCTTTAAGACCTACAACACCACCATCATTTGATAATGGATTGTTGTATTTTCTCATTACTTTCTGTTTATTATTAAATTTAACTTTTCTTAAATTTTCTTTCATGGTTTTGCCAGTAACGGTTAGACAATTCCCATGTATATAGCCACCATCCAACAAAGTTTTTAGTAACATTGGAACCCCGCCAGCTTTCCACATGTCTTTTGCTACGTATCTACCGCCGGGTTTTAAATCAGCAAGATAAGGCGTTTTTTTAAAAATTTTTGCAACATCCATTAAATCAAATTTAATTCCTATTTCATTAGCTAATGCAGGTAGGTGCAAAGCCGCATTAGTAGAGCCTCCAGTAGCAGCAACAATGGTTGCGGCGTTTTCTAATGATTTTCTAGTAACAATATCTCTTGGTCTGATATTTTTTCTTAATAAATTCATAACTGCTTTACCGCTTTGTAAAGCATATTTATCTCTCTGACCGTATGGGGCTGGTGTACCGGCGGAGTAAGGCAAAGCTAGTCCTATAGCTTCGGATACACAGGCCATAGTATTTGCAGTAAATTGTCCACCACAAGCTCCTGCACTTGGACAAGCTTTTAATTCAAGTTTTCGTAAAGCATGTTCACTCATTTTACCTGAGGAGTATTTTCCTACACCTTCAAAAACATCTAAAACTGTTACATCTTTTCCGTTGTATCTACCCGGAAGAATTGATCCGCCATAAATAAATACGCTTGGTACATTAAGTCTAAGCATTGCCATCATTAAACCTGGTAAAGATTTGTCGCATCCAGCTACACCTACTAACGCATCATAACAATGACCTCTAACAGTTAATTCTGTTGAATCTGCAATAACATCTCTGGATACGAGTGATGATTTCATTCCTTCATGCCCCATAGCTATACCATCGGTAACAGTTATTGTACAAAATTCTCTAGGTGTACCACCTGATAATTTAACTCCTTTTTTAACAGACTGAGCCTGCCTCATAAGAGCAATGTTACAGGGCGCCGCTTCATTCCAAGTTGAGACAACTCCAACAAAAGGTTTGGCCACATCTTTTTCTTTTAAATTCATTGCGTAATAGAAAGATCTTTGAGGTGCTTTGTCAGGACCTACAGATGTGTGTCTACTAGGTAATTTTTTTTTATTAAATTTTTTCATTTTAAGCTTTTAATGGTCAAATTAATTTTTTCTATATCATTTTTTAATTCATTATAGGTATTTTTTTCATTTTCTACAATATGCTTTGGAGCTCTCTCCAAAAAGCTTTTATTATCTAATTTTTTAGTTATAATTTCTAATTCTTTTGAAAATTTGCTTTTTTTCTTAACAAGATTGTCCTTAATAAGGTTAAGATCCACAGTTTTATCAAAATAAATTTTAAATATTTCTCCAGCTATGACTAAACTGGCAAATTCTGATTGCAAATCATTGGTGTAAATTGAATTAATTCTACCAAGTTTTTTTAACATTATTGCATTCTTTAACAAAATATTTTGTTTATTTTTGCTTAAACTTTTAATTGATATATCAACAAAAGAACCAGGATTTATATTCAATTCATTTTTGAATGATCTTAAAAGAGAAATGACCTGTATTACCTGATTTACGTTTGAAATTTCCTTATCTTGATAAATTTTATTTTCCTTGAACCATGGTGTAAGCATTAAATATTTATTTTTTTGTGTTCCTAGTTTATTTTTTAGCCACAATTCCTCGGTAATGAAAGGAATAAAAGGGTGCAAAAGTACAACAATCTCTTTAAAAACAAGACCAGATGTGTTTCTAACTTCGTTAATATATTTTTTGTTTTTTGAAAATAATATTGTTTTAGACAGTTCAAGGTACCAGTCACAGTAGCTATTCCATACAAATTTGTAAATAACCTTTGAAGCTTCATCAAATCTATAGTTTTTAATAAAATTTTCTGCTGAATTTTTTGTATTAATTAACTCAGAATATATCCATTTATTGATGTTTAAAGAAAGTTTTTTGGGTTTTAATTTACCTTTAAAATTACATTTATTAACTTTTAAAAAATTATTTGCATTCCATATTTTTGTTAGAAAGTTTCTATAACCTCTTACGCGCTGTTCAGATAGTTTAACATCTCTCCCTGGCGAAGCCATGGATAACAGAGTAAATCTTAAGGCATCAGCGCTGTAGCTATCAATTAGAGCTAATGGATCAATAACGTTACCTTTTGACTTTGACATTTTTTGTCCTTTTTCATCCCTTACAAGTGCATGAACATAAACTTTTTTGAATGGCTCCCTATTCAAAAATTCCATACCAAACATCATCATTCTTGCAACCCAAAAAAATATGATATCAAAACCAGTTACTAAAACAGAAGTGGGATAAAATCGCTTTAGATAATAATTAGATTTAGGCCATCCTAAAGTGGTAAATGGCCAAAGACCTGAAGAAAACCAGGTATCTAAAACATCTGGATCTCTAATTAATTTAATATTTTTTTTATAAAATTTTTTAGCAATCAACTTTGCTTTTTTCTCATTCTCTGCAACAAAAATTTTTTTATCAGGCCCATACCATGCAGGTATTTGATGTCCCCACCATAATTGCCTAGAAATACACCAAGGTTCAATATTGTTCATCCATTGAAAATAAGTCTTGGTCCAATTTTCAGGAAAAAAATTTGTTTTTTTATTTTTAACAATTTTTTTAGCATTTATTGATAATTTCTTAGCATCAATAAACCATTGTTCAGTTAGATAGGGTTCAATTACTGAATTAGATCTATCTCCATAAGGAACCTTATTTTTTATATTTTCTTCTTTAACTAAAATTTGCAATTCAGAAAGTTCACCTATAATTTTTTTTCTAGCTTCAAATCTATCTAGGCCTATATATTGATTGGGCGCATTATTGTTAATTTTACCCTCCTTGGTGAAAATATTTATAATCTCTAATTTTTGTCTTATTCCAACTTTGAAATCATTAAAGTCATGAGCTGGTGTTATTTTGACTGCACCAGTACCTTGGTTGGGGTCAGCATATTCATCCTGAACAACTTTCAATTTTCTTCCAACAATTGGTAATATTGCAAATTTATTAATAAAGTTTTTGTATCTATGATCTTTTGGATTTACTGCGATTGCACTATCACCAAGCATTGTTTCAGGACGTGTTGTAGCGATTGTAATAAAATCAGATGAATTTTCCATTTGATATTTAATATAATAAAGTTTTGAATTTACCTCTCTTTGATCAACCTCGAGATCTGAAATAGCTGTTTTTAATACTGTGTCCCAATTTACAAGTTTTTTTGATTTATAAATTAATTTTTTTTTATGTAAATCAACAAAAACTTTTATTACGGACTTTGAAATATCCTTGTCCATAGTGAAAGCATTTCTGGACCAGTCGCAAGAGCAACCTAATTTTTTTAATTGGTTAACAATGATCCCTCCATATTCTTTTTTCCACTCCCAAACTTTTTTGATAAATTTATCTCTGCCAATTTTATTTTTATCTATATTTTTTGATTTAAGGTTTTTTTCAACTAATGCTTGAGTGGCTATACCTGCATGATCAGTACCTGGTTGCCATAAGGTTTCGTAATTATTCATTCTATGATATCTAACCAAAACATCTTGGAGTGAATTATTTAATGCATGTCCCATATGAAGGCTACCAGTTACATTTGGTGGAGGAATAACTATAGAGAAGGTTTTTTTGTTTTTTTTGGGTTTGAACAACTTATTCTTCTCCCAATAGGAATAAATCCTAGTTTCTACTTTTTTATGATTATATTTACCTAGACCCATACTTATAAATAGTAATAATATTTGCAAACTTCTAGCTTTATTTTTATATATAAACCTATATTAATCTAAATGTGGCCACGTGGCGGAATGGTTACGCAGAGGATTGCAAATCCTTTTATCCCAGTTCGATTCTGGGCGTGGCCTCCAG
>MDTB01025033.1_pt1 | contig 14905 bp, 8 predicted proteins | sample 811161 | NCBI WGS metagenome assembly MDTB01 (sample SAMN05326650, study PRJNA326480) | marine metagenome | isolation source: seawater | place: Mediterranean Sea | collected 2009
CTTTGATTTCACCTTGCCGGTTACCGAAACAGAAAAGCTTTTGGAAAAAATCTCCGTTAACAGTTTTTGCTACGAATATGGATACCGCTACGGGTCATCGGAAAAGGATAAAAAAGAACACAATATACTTAGCCTTACTGGTAAGGATCCCTTTGAAATCAAGATTGATCAGTTGCAGTCCGGCAGAATTTATGAGATTAAGTTTGATGATAATTTGCGTTCCAAAAATGGACAGTCAATGGCCGACCTCAATGCTCCGGCCAAAGTTTACTACACCCTCAACCGTTTAAAACGACCAAGTAGTGAGCAGGCTGCCACTCTCACGCAAAACAAGGATAAAATTGAGGTGAAGATCGGCGGAGAATCCTTTGCCACTTACCATTTCAATCGCCTTGCTCAACCGATTGTCTGGCCCATACAAGGCCCTGGTGACATCCGGATGCTTCGAGACTACCCACTTAAAGAAGGGACAGCGGGAGAAGCGAAGGACCACCCTCATCATCGGGCCATGTTTATTGGGCATCAGGGAATGAACGGAGCCAATTTCTGGCACAACCAACACAAAAATGCCGGAACGGTCGAGCACCTCAAGGTGATCGAAACAAGGTCAGGCGAAGACCGGGCTCTCATTCAAACCTTAAACGCCTGGAAAGACAGTGGGGGAAAGATTATCGGAGCAGACACTCGTACGCTCACCTTTCAAGGCGATGATCATGCACGAATACTTGACCTTGAACTCAACATGCATGCGACCCATGAGGATCTTATCTTTGAGGAATTCAAGGATGGCTTTGTCGGCATCCGGACCCACCCCGATCTACGCCTCACGGCCAGCCCCAAATATGGCGTAAAAAAAGTTTACGGCAAGGCCCGCAACAGTGAAGGAGGAGAAGGAAAAGGAATCTGGGGAAAACGGGCTGACTGGGTTCATTATTACGGGGCAATCGAAGGGAAGCAGGCAGGCATCGCCTTTATGAGCCATCCTTCCAATTTAACCAGAAAGGCAGAGAAATCATGGTGGCATGCCCGGGACTACGGTCTGATTTCCGCCAATCCATTTGCACCTGAAAAAATTGGAGGCGATGGCGAATATCGCCTACCCAAAGGACAAAGCCTGAAGCTTCGCTATCGCTTTGTTTTTCATCGTGGACCAGCCAAGGATGCAAAAATTGGAGAACATTTCACTCATTTCGCCAAAGATCCCGGTCACCCAACATCCATCATGCCAAGTCACCCGGGATATCCTGAAGATTATCTTTCCCAAAAGAAAAAGTAATTTATAAATACTACTTAATATGAAATTCGCACTTTGTAACGAAGTTCTTCAACATCTTTCCATTGAGGATGGATTTTCCAAAATTGCCGAGATCGGATATGATGGAATAGAGATTGCCCCGTTCACGCTTAAAGAAAACCCCCTGGATGTGAATGAAGAGGATGCGGAAAGATGTATCAAGGCAGCCGAATCAGCAGGTATTGAAATCATTGGGTTACACTGGTTGATGGCCAAAACCGAGGGTTTACACCTGACTCACCAAGATGAAGGGATGCGTAATGCCGCCTGTGAATTCTTAAAGAAATTGACTAAACTGACCGCTCAAATGGGAGGAAAAATCATGGTATTGGGCAGTCCACAGCAAAGAAACTTGGAACCCGGTACTCCCTATGAAGTTGCATTCGAAAGAGCCGTAAGCGTTATTCGGGAAGTATGTGAACTCGCGGGCGAACACGGAGTCACTCTGGCAATGGAACCTCTTTCACCCGTAGAAACAAGTTTTCTAAGTTCCTGCCGGGAAGCTCGTCGTTTCATAACCGCAGTTAACCGCCCTGCCTGCAGATTACATCTTGACATTAAAGCCATGGCTCATGAAACCGCAGGGCCCGTGGCTACTATTTTCGAACACCGCTGGGAAGTCGCTCATTTTCATGGTAATGATGTCAATCTACGTGGTCCTGGGCAGGGTCCAACTGATATTAAACCAATCGCAGATGCTCTTAAAGCGATTGATTACCAAGGCTGGGTTTCAGTCGAGCCTTTCGACTATCATCCAACGTCCGAAGACTGTGCCCGCATAAGCTTAGAGAACTTGAATAAGGTATTTGCCAACTAAATAAGCTAGTTCCCTACTTTGGCAGTAGATTAATTTTCAATGCCCGGTTTCGGGGTATTTCGGTTCTCTTCTCCAAAGAAGTATAACGCAAAGATATTCCCTGTAACGGGTACATGTAAGAGTAGGTACGACTGTATTCGAGTTTCATATCCTTAACAAAAGGAGTCACAACAATTCTCATTGGATCGTAAGGGGTCCCTTTGGCTTCAAATGATTTCAAATTAGTCAAAGCTCCCCGTTTTACATTTTTCATTAATTCCACCCAACTATCGCCGAAAGGTAGCTTTACTGTTTTTCCCTCCACTGGTTGTGCATAGAAAGCTCCATCTCCGATGACGCCTTTGATTTGATTCATCGCCATATCCTTGACCTTCGGAACTGTACCCTTGAAAGACATCCCAACTGAATGACTGGTAGGCCAATCCTCACCGCTTGAATCTTTAATTCGAGACCAAAACTCCAACCCTTTACGAGTCATTCGAATATTATACTCGAAGGTACCATCATTGGTAAACTTTCCGGTCAGTTTGATTTCGTCTCTTTCGGTGGATGGTTCGGGGGAGACATCAAAACTCTTAATCCCTCGGGTCCTCCTTCTCGGGCGCTCGGGGTTAGTTCTGTCCGTATAACTGTTACCAAATCCAACGGACATCCGCAGGATACCCAATGGACCCGCGGAGACTCCATCCTCTAACGCCTCTTGCTTAACAAAAATATTTAAAGAATTTCCCGTAGAGGGTACGCCGACCGCATACCCATCTTCCTCAAATACCGTATTATAACCTTTATATTTCCCACTCCCGTAATAGGAAAGACGATTTCCCTTGGCAGGAATAATTTTGGGCTTTGCATTATCCACCTCCACTCTTTTTCTGCGTAATGCTTCCAGCTTCACCACTGATTCATCGGCAAAAGATGTCCACGCCAGTTTAAAAGGAGTTTTAGACCGCCTAGCCATTAGTAAAGAGACCATTTTGTCATCTGCTTCCATGAATTGAGCCTTCACTACTTGGCCACTGGCATTGGTAAAATCATGTTCAATCTCTAGGTCAGCTTCGGTCACGGCTGCTACTTTCATGGCTTTCCGTTTCTTAGCCAGAGTAGCCAATTTCTTTTGTTCTGCGGAAGCAAGCACTTGTAACTTCTTGGCCAAAGCTAAGGAATCTTTATTCAGAGAATCAACAGGGATGTCTACCTCGCGGGAGCCTCGACTCATGGAGATTTTCAATGTGGTCTTGCTTAGCTCCACAAAAGTACCATTCGCAGTTTGCCCGCTCGTGTTTTGCCAGGGGTATTCCAAATTTAGATTAAGCTTTCCATCTAAATTAATTTTGACTGAGCTGTTTGCTGGAACTGGTGCAGGCACTTGATCCTTAACCAAACTTCTTGCTAATTCTTGAGACTTCGAATCAAACATCTCGAGAGGTAGAGACACGACCTTCCCATTCCAATTCAAAATCAACTTGTCTCCATCCAATTTTAAAAACTTGGCTTCAATCGTTCTCCCCTGTTTGTCAGTCCACTTGTCCAGTTCACCCGAAGATTTTCTTGCTTGTGCAGTTCGTGCTAAGAGACGCGTAAGAGCTTTCGTCTCGGCATTTAGGCTGCTGAAAGGTAAGTCAAAGACTTGGCCTTTCCATTCAATTTTAACGAAATCAGGACCTGCTTCGATAAACTTTGCCTGCAAAGTCCTACCATTGATATCAGTGAAGGGATGAATAGATTCCGTGTTAATTCCATAGACGGCAAAAGAGAGGAGGAAGAAAATTAAAGTACGCATAATTTAATGTGTGATTGGAATTATTCCGTAACAATCCACCCTTCTTTTCAACCTAAAAATTATCTTAATTTTTCTAGATTAACTCAAAAACTCCAGACTGCACATCCCCAACCTGTCTGACTGCAGATGCAAGTGACTCTGGGTCTCCCACCAAAACAATGCCCTGTTTTGCTCGACTCACCGCAACATAAAGGAGTTCTCGACTTAAAAGTTTTGCTTCGGGCGGAGGAAGAACAAGTAAGACCCGACCATATTCTGAACCCTGACTACGATGAATGGAAATGGCAAAGGCAGAAGATGTGGATGATAAGCGTGACTTCGCAAACTCACGAACTCCTCCACCTTTTGAAAAATAAGCTTTTTCTTCCTTCTGCACGCCATCGTCCCCGTTAAATAAATCAAGTCCATAATCATTGGTACTTACGACAATTGGAGAAAACATTTCCTCCGAGCTCATCATCGAACACTTGGCTCTCTCATTCCATTGATCCACTCCATACCGGCCAAGGTTATGGGCACAAAGTACGCGAAAATCATTCAATGTAGACAATGCATCTTCAACCTTTTCCGCTTGGCGAAGATTCTCGAAGCCCTCACTTAACTTGGTTTCGAGTTTCGAATCATCTAAAGATTCTATTAATTCAATTCCTTCATTATGATCATGAACAAATGACAAAACTTCGCCGGCATCGCCTTTACTGATCAAATTGCATAAAATTCCTAAATTCCGCCCCTCATTACTATGATCCTGTCGGTGAGATTTCATTAATGCAACCACATGCCCAGTGAGTGAATGAGATCTATCAGAAGCAAGAGGTACAGAACTAAACTTGGATAATAGCGGTAAATCATTCTGTAAAAACTTATTTAAATCAGATGCTCGGACCAGACTGTTGAAGACTCCCCCACCCTGCACTGGAGATAACTGATCAGCATCTCCTGATAGAATAATCCTGGCACTCGGTTTCAAGCTTTGAAATAGCTTCGACATAACAGGAAGGTCGACCATGGAAGCTTCATCCACAACCACCAGGTCATGCGGTAATTGATTAGTCTTATTTTTATAAAAATCAACGGACCCATGCACCACTCCCAATAAACGATGAATTGTATAAGTTTTTGAAAAGGATGAAACTTGAGACTTCAAAGAGTCAGGTAAACCTAGTTCAATCATTACTTGCTCCAAAGCTTGTTGTAACCGAAAAGCCGCCTTCCCGGTGGGAGCAACCAACGCAACTTGTGTCTTGGGCTCAATTTGTAACAACAAACTAAGGAAAATCACCATCGTACGGGTTTTTCCAGTTCCCGGTCCCCCACAAAGAAGCATCCACCGTTGATGCATGGCTACTGCAATTGCCAGTGCTTGAAATTCATCCACAGAGGATCGGAATTTTTCATTGAATAATGATTCGGCCTTACTTGCCAGGGAAGGTTCAGTTTGTTCTCCCAATCTTCTCAAACATTGAGCAATCTCGTATTCATACTGAAAATATCTTCGAAAATATAATCTACCCTTTTCGGTAAACACCAGGGGACACTTTTCATGTTCAGCTCCAATGGCGTTTAATTCGGTGGGAATACCAGTAATTTCAAGCGTTTCACTGGGGTTCAAAAAACTACGACCCATTTGGACTTGGACCCTAACTAGTCTTCGTAAAAGTTGATCTAGAACTGGGAGGTTTTTTTTCTCTTCTTTATCGGAAAAATAAGTGTATAGAGCTCGACTTAAATTTTCAGTGTGAGCATCAAAATTTTCCTGATATTGATCCATGATCATCTTTGGCAAAGAAAGTTTTCCAGTTTCTCAATCACGGACTGTTCCGGAAAATCAAAGAAAACACCTTGGTCTGTTTTCTCATTCATTCCGCGAAGAAATAAATAATAAACCCCACCAAAATGAGTGGTGTAATCAAATTCCTTTATTCTGCCTCGTAAAAACCGCAAGAGACCGACCAGATACAAATGGTACTGCAAGACATAATGATGATCTAACATTTCAGATTCTAATCCAAGACGCCCAAACCCGTCGGCCCTTCCATTGAGCCTGTTTGATTTCCAATCCAAGAGAAAATACTTATCATCAAACCTAAATATTAAATCAATGAGCCCCTTCAGGTATCCCTGCGATTCAATCTCTAAAACCTGGTCTCCGGCAAGACCGCGCAAATAACGGCCTAAGAAAGAAGAGTCCGGCAGCTCACCTGCCAACTGAGTAATCACCCCCCGACCTACAGGAAAATGAAACTCCATTTCTTCGACCCGGTCCCCCCTGTACACATTACCAAGAGAAAACCCGGACTTTAATGGAGTATTAATTACTTTTTGAGTCATCGAATAAATTACATGAAGCCATTTATTTGAATCAAAGCCATATTTCTCCAGAGCTTTTTGAATAATCTTTTTCCAATTCCGGGAATCCTGAAAATCAATCTCTTCAAAAACCTCATGCATAAATGTTCCCGCCTGGGCTCCTGCGGGAAATTCAAAAATTTTATCAGCTAATTCGGAATGATCTAAAGTAGCTCCGTCTTCGGTCGTTTGGACTGCATCCAAGTCCCGCCCGTCAAAATCAACTCGTTGGACCAGTCCGCTGAATGAACGTAATAAAACCCCATTGGGAATTTTACGATCTACAGGCCAAGTATTGCCTGAAAGTTGTGGTATTAATGAAGTGGAGGATTCCTTCCAGTTATATACTTGAATCTCCTCGTCTCCGGAAAAGGAATTGAATGATATAAAATTCTCTAATTGATATTTCTCAATCCAATGTAGGATTTCAGATTCAATTTTATTTTCCTTCCAATCCTTACTGGATAGCTCCTCCTTTTCACTCGACACCTGGCTCCGGAGTATCCGGGTGAGGGCAGGAATCTTTAACTGTTGAGCATACTTGTTCTCATTGACTGGAACGGGTGCATGGTAAATCACACACCGGGATGCCGCTCGGGTGATAGCCACATAAAGCACCCGGGCATCCTCCTGATCCTCCTCCAGCATTCCCTGCACGGAAGCCTCTGTCCCGGCTCTCTTTTTCAAGTCTACAATTAATTGCCCGCTATGATCATGGTAAGAAAAGCCCTCGTCCATACGCCCCGGGCTAAACCCAAGAAAGGGGACAAATACAATTGGGTACTCAAGCCCCTTAGATTTATGAACTGTTAAAATCTGAATGGCAGTTGATTCCGATTCCAGGCGGAGCTGATATTCTTCCTCGGCATGAGCAGACTGATCAATTTGATCACGAAGCCAAACAACCAAAGAATTCGGGGACATCGGATTGCATGAGGATGCTTGATGTAATACCTCTGCAAGATGGAGAAAATTAGTTACTCGGCGCTCCCCGTCTGGTCTGCGGAGATTTTGACTCAAAGCCCGAGCTCTTCTTAACAGACTGATTACAGCCACATAAATTCCTTCTTTCCGCCACAATTCCAAATGTTGACGAAAGCATGACAGCCAAGCATCCCAACTCCCGGAATCTTTTTGCCAATCTAAAAAGTCCTGAGTCTTCATTCCCAACAAACCAGTTGCCAATGCACGACGGACAGATCTTTCATTCCTACAATCGACCATTCCCTCCAATACCCAAAGTAATTCTTTGGATTCGACAGAAGCAAAAAGACTGATATCGGAGAAGACAACGGCAGGTAACCCAAACGATCTCAAAAGTTCCCATACTTCTAAAGCCTGGGGGTTTGAGCGGACAAGGATAGCAATATTTTCAGGCTTCACTCGATTACTTCCGATCTCTCCATTACCTAAAACTTTAAAGATCTGATTACTCATATCATGAATAATTTTCTTTCTAGCTTCGGCATTATAAATTTTAGAATCCCCCGGGTTTTTTAACTCCCTGATCTCAAGAGGAGCCAAAGAATTTCCGCTTTCCAAATATAACTTACTTTGCTCAACTGGCTCTTCTAAGTTCGGTTTGACTGGCTTGAACAATAAATCGTCATGTAAAAATGGTTTGCTACTCTTTTTAAAAATTTCATTCGTAGCATTGACCAAGGGAGCAACAGTCCGAAAATTCGTTTCCAACGAAAATTTTCGCCCTTCGGTCTTGCGGCCAAAATCAAAGTAAGCTTCTAAATCAGCCCCCCGGAACCGATAGATAGATTGCTTGGGATCTCCGATCAAGAAGAGCCAATGCCGACCCGTACCAGCAAACAATTCACGGAAAATTGTGAATTGTACAGGATCTGTATCCTGAAATTCATCGATCATGGCTACCTCAAATGAGGATCGTAAGGATTCCCTTAATATTTCACCCACCGAATCTTTTCTTACAATCGCATTTGCTGTAATACTAAGAAGATCATCAAAAGATAAAATTCCTCGTTCACTCTTCCATTCTGACAACCTCTGATTAATAAATGTCACACAATCCACCCGTAGAGCTTGCGAGAAGTTTTCGATACTCTGCCAAAACTCCTCTGCTAAGATCGCAAATTCTGGTTTTGCTTCATCCCGGAAATCTTTCAAAGGTTTTAATTTTGCTTCCCTTACAAATTCAAAAATCTCGATCAAATCTGGGGTCACTGATCCACCTTGAATAAAAATTCGATCCAAAAGTGCGACATGTAAATTTACTTTTTTATAAGCGGTATATTTATAAATTTTGGAGGAAACATATTCGAGGTAATCTTCTTTTCCATTTACCCAGCTCAACCCTACATCTTTAAATACTTGAAGCAGATTATCCTGAGCATCAAGGAAGCTCATCCCCGGGTTAAAACCGATCTCATAATCCTGGGTACTTGGTAATTTCTTATAAAATTGAAAGGCACTATCGGTCTTTATTTTTTCAATAGAAACGACCGCCGAGACCAAAGGATTAGCTCCGGAGAAGTTGATCCGCCAATAATCGCGAACTGCATCTAAAATAAGGTGATCAGTTGATTGGTCTAATTCCGCATCAAATAAACAATTTGTTTCCAACGAATTTTCCGCCAATACCCGATGGCAAAATCCATGGATTGTGCTGATAATTGCCTCATCAAAACTGGTAATGGCTAAGCGTAGCCTCCGAATACATTCCTCTGGTGAAACTGAGCCTAAATTTCTTAATCTCTTTATAGTCTGATCTTCATCAGTTTTCGGCTCTGCCTGTAAGGATGCCAGGGCAAGCACCAGCAATTCTCGAATCCGTCCGCGCAACTCTTCGGTCGCTGCGGAGGTAAAGGTGACCGTGAGTAGTTTGCCTACTTCTACGCCTTCTTCTACAACGAGGCGCAGGAAAATCCTCGCCAAGGCATAGGTCTTCCCAGTTCCTGCACTCGCTTCCAGTAAGGTAACTCCCTTATCCAAAGATTCTGATGTGCAATCAAATGGCTTCATTCTTTAGTTTCCAATTTTACAAATTGATCATAGGGCTCAAAAATTTGAGCTGATAATTGGGCAAAGCCCGGTTCATCAAATGGTTTTTTCCCGAAACAAGTCTGGTAGGAAAAATCATCACCCTCCCCCGGGATTCGGTCACCTTTAATCGTTATGGAAGCCCATGATTTTTCAGCGGAATACATCGCAGCTAGCTTTGCTTTTCTAACCTCCTCTTCGGTGGAATCATTTGAAATCGAAGATTGCTGGATCGATTCATGATACGCGTGGGAAGAATTTGGGAAAAAAGGAAGGGGTTGTCCTAGCCCGGATTCACGAAGCAAAATTAATTGCTCGATTATACCTAATGCTTGTTTCTGCGGAACCGGACTGGCGTGTAAATATTTTTGATCGGTACATAAGAAAAGCGTTTGAAAAGAATCCTCGGAAGAAAATGCACAACCACATATGTGTTCAACCCATAAGCGTACCCTATCTTTGCCACTAATTTTTTTGGAACATCTAAAAAGAATATGTTTTTCATTCCTTAAAGATGGAACTTCTCCACGAAAAGAAAATTCGGCAATTTCCTGCTCAAAAGATTGGGGTTCAAATGCAGATGGGACTAGCAGATCGCCCCATTGTTTAATGAAAGCCTCGACTTCTCTTTGCGACTCATGAAACCAAACTTCACCAAGATTTGCCGGTGGTAAGCGACCCTCTGCTTTTTCCAATTCATATAGGGTAGAAATATCATTGCCAGCGAGCAACACATCCAACATTTGACTCATTAATTTATATTTCTCCAGGCTATCGATCTCTAAAGGCTCACAGTCTGGTGGAGAGGCTTCCTCGTCCCACAACTTCATACCTAAGGAATATCTAAGGAAAGATTTTGCGGGATTCGTAAAAAACTCAACTAAGTCTCTAAGGGAAATTTCAGTATTCCTGTTTTCATTCACATTCATTGATCCATTAACGAATGGAAGAATCTTTTTTTCTGGATGCAAAAGGGAACGGGCTGCTTTTAAATTTGGCATCGAGAATGACCGCGGTATTCGAAGACCTAAAAAATTTTCCTGCCCAAATGAATGGAGGGTCTGCCGACACACAATCGCGTCCTTGGCTCTAATCGTATTACAATCTTCATCCTGCCATTCCACTATTTTATCTAGACCATCTAATAACTCCGTTATCACCACGCTGGGCGGAATATCTTGGGATTGGCGAATCGACTGTCCTACATAACTTAGATATAGAAAATCTTTTGCGCACCAAATTGTCTCGAGAAATAAATACCTGTCATCTTCCCGAGCGGACCGGTCTCCTGGTCGTCTGTCTCCCGAAAGATCAAAACTAGGAGAACGGTCCTGACGAGGAAAAGCTTGGTCGTTCATACCCAGTATACAAATCACCCGTGCGCTCACACTCCTCATCGGTCGCAAACCACTAAAAGTAACGCCCTGGGTTAAAAAACGGCCTTGAGGCGATCCGACCTCCAGCACATTCCTGAGATGGTAACGAATCACTCGAAGTGGGACTACCCTGTCCTCGGACAATGCACAATATTCTGAACCAAGGTCCTCAATGGCCTCATTGATTTTTCTACGATCAAGTAAAGTTTGGTCATTCTGAGGAAAAAACTCATTTGCTAACCGGCCAAGCCAATCGCACCAAATCGAAAGATTCTGTTCAGCACGGGATTGTTTTTCAAATGCAGAAAGAGAGGAGAGGAACCTGAATAATTGAGAAAACCGGATGCTATTCTCTCCTTCGATTTCATCATACGGTAAAGTGCCATTCCATAATTCCTTATTTTCCCCACGCATGCAAAACCCAAGAGACATCCTGTCCAACGCGTGTTTCCATGTATGCTCATTGGTCGCAGTTGAACCACACCTCTCACGGTGAGCCTCATTGAAGCCCCAATACACATGACAATCATCAATCCATTTGCGAAAAATCTCCAAGTCAATGTCTTCCCACTCATTTTTAACCCGAGACGGAAGCGCATCAAGAAGGTCGAGTACTTCGCGATTGGTGGCTCGACCATCAAAAAACTCGAGCAGATCAAATAAAAAATCAATTAAGTGACTTTCCATTCTAGGTTCTCGATCCACGATTGAAAATGGAAAATCTCTTGGCATCCCTTCTTCCATTCCTCCAAATGTGGCTCGAATATAAGGCGCATATTCTTCGGGACTTGGCATCATCACCAACACCTCGCTCGGTTGTAAACTCGGATCATCCCGAAATCGTTTTAAAAGATAATCTCTTAAAACTTCGGTCTCCCTCATCGGTCCATGGCAATTATTAACCACGAGGCTATCGTCTTCGCTTTCTGCCACAGACATGGCTTCAGTCTCTTCACCCAGGGCATCAAAGATCCACCGCTGAAGCCTATGTAGTATTTGATGACCTCCAGGTTTTCGAAAGACTAAGGGGCAATCATGAGCGTCTTGATCTACCAACATATTAAAAAACTCACGCCCAGTCCTGCCCAAAGAACCTATCAATGGATTTCCTGCCCGATCACTCAATAATTCTTCATCCACTGGATAACCTGCCTGAACTTCAGCCCTTTTAAGTGCCCGTAACTTCCACTTTTCAGACTCGATCTCACCCCAGAAAACAGGAGCAGGTTGTAGAGAAAAAATCTTCAGCGGTCGGACCTGACCATAGGCTTTTAATACATTCAGGAAAAGAGGAGGCATGGTTGAAATTCCAAAAACCGAAAGCCTTTCGGGGAGCCAATCCAATTGCCGGGGATGGATACCACCTTGTATGCGAGTCACTAATTCCGGTAATGTCTTAAAACCTAGGGCTGACCTTAACTTTTTCCAAAGTAGAGCCTGCCATCGATTCCGATCTTCAGGAAATTTGGATTCATTCCAACCAAGAATCAATTCTGGACGATAGGTAAGGTAGGAATCATAAAGGGTGGCAATTTGACGGCAAAGACGGAAAACTCGGTTTCCATCCCGTAAATCCTCTTCTCCAACATAATCAAGCAAGGATGAAAATGTTGCTGAATCTTCAGCCATTAAACCCGGGAGGAGATCAAATATCTTCCACGCCATACCTTCTTTCGTATATGGGTTTTTTTCAGGCCCTTCCCCAAAGAATCCTCTTAAAATCATCCAAATGGCTTCCTCTTGAAAACGAAATCTTCCACGAGCAAAAATTCCATTTTGCTTGGCGATACCTAGTTGTAGCCATGTGGCCATTCCTCGGCTTTGCACAAGAAACTCCTCTTCTTTAAGTGGGTCAGAAAGAGGAACCTCCAGTTGCCTGGCACACTCTTCCACAAGAACATTCGGGTCATTCGAACCGAAAAGAAGGATGCCATTGCTCCTTTGGAGGGTATCCGCTTCCTCAAACTCACTCATGTGAGAAATTAAATCCCGAAAAAGAATTACTTACTATACGAGTATTTGCCACACCTTTTCTTAAAGGCATGAGTTGTTTTCTGGAAAGAGAAATCTACGAAAAACTTAAGTTCTGGTAGCGAAATTTAACCAGACCTGCGAAACTTAAAAAAATTATATCCAATAAAGATAAAGAATAGAAAGAAGGATCCGAGAGGCCAAGCATACCAACCCATTCCCAATTTCAAACCCAACATAAAGCTTAAGACCCAAAAGACGAGCATACCAACCATGAATAAAATAGCTCGGAAGACCGAGGGTTCCTGCTTTTTGGGCAGGGGTTGAAATTTGTCATTCGAATCTCCAAAACTTCCAGGGTGAAACATAACAACAAGATTGCCTGAAAAATGGTAAACCGCAAACTCGATAGAATATTTATGGATTCCTTGCTTTCGTCTCCTGCTCTTACTTGTTAAAGTTTGTTTGGTGGAACAAAAAGAAAAGGTAGTTATAATTGGAGGCGGAGCAGCTGGCTTTTTCGCTGCCATTTCGGCTGCCGAAAGGAATCCCCATGCTGGGATTACTATAGTAGAAGGGGGTAATCGGGTTCTACGAAAAGTAAAAATCTCCGGAGGTGGACGGTGTAATGTAACTCACCACTGCTTTGATCCTACGGAATTAAGTAGACATTATCCACGCGGCTCTCGTGAACTACGAGGTGCTTTTCATCATTGGCAACCAAGGGATACCATTGAGTGGTTCGAAAAAAAGGGAGTGAAGACCAAAGCCGAAAGTGACGGTCGGATGTTTCCAGTTTCCAATCAATCTCAAACTATCATCGATTGCCTCCAGCAGAGCAGTCGAAAACTTGGGATTTCTATCCAGCTTAACCAACGAGTTTCTGGCATGGTGAAGGAAAATGATAAATGGAAAATCCTCCTTTCCTCAGGTGATACCATCATGATTGATAAGGTATGCCTCGCCCTCGGTTCTCTTAAGGAATCAATTATTTTGGATCAACTTCGAGAACTTGGACACACAATTCATCCGCTCATCCCTTCCCTTTTCGCATTCAATTTACCCAATCATCCGATGAAAGGTTTGTCTGGTCTATCCGTACAGAATGCCTGCATTCAGACCATACCAAAAGGCAAGCAACAAACGGGGCCCCTTCTCATCACTCACCGAGGATTGAGTGGTCCAGCCATCCTTAAGGCATCCGCATGGGATGCGAAACAACTCGCAGAAGCAAAGTACAAGTTCGAAGTCTCCGTAAATTGGCTCGGTTCTGACTCTCCTAAAAATCTTACAGATCATTTCAATATCCTGCGAAAAAAGTATCCCACCCGGCGGATCACTCAAAATCCATTTCCAGAAATCCCCAAAAGATTATGGAGCAAATTGGTTTCACTGACTCAAATTGAAAATGATACGACATGGGCACACCTTAGCCGGGAGAAAAACCTTCGCTTGCAAAATAATCTTTCTGCCATGCGCTTAGAAGTGGATGGTAAAACAACCAATAAGGATGAATTCGTGACCTGTGGAGGAATTTGCCTAAAGGAAGTAGATTTCCAAAGAATGGAAAGTAAACTTCACCAAGGACTTTTCTTTGCCGGCGAATGCCTGAACCTTGACGGAATAACCGGTGGATTTAATTTTCAGGCGGCCTGGACCACCGGAAGGATTGCCGGACAGGCAATAGGAAATTCAAGCAACCACTAAAGCTTTTTCTTGAAAGAAATGCCCTCATCTTTATCTTGTCATAACTAATGAATATTATAGATTTCAAAAATACATTAACCACGCTTGAGAAGCTAACTTTCGTTCTCCCCAATGGCAGCCATGTGGCTCCTCATTTCCACCTCACTGAAGTTGGTATGATCAGTAAGAATTATGTTGATTGTGGAGGAACTGTTCGAGAAGAAAAGGTGGCAAACTTCCAATTATGGGCAGCCGATGACTATGATCACCGGTTGGAACCGGAAAAAGTGATTGAAATCATTTCCATGGCCGAAAAAGAGCTGGGACTGGAAAATCTTGAGGTCGAAATTGAATACCAATCCGAAACCATCGGCAAGTATGGCCTGGATTTTGACGGAAACAGGTTCCTCCTCACGGCAACTCAGACGGACTGCCTCGCCAAGGAAAAATGCGGTATCCCTGAAGCTCAACCAGTTAATTTAGTGCCTGCACAAAATAGCTCAGGGTGCTCTCCAGAAAGCGGTTGTTGCTAAGCAAACATTCTTGGTACCGGGCCGGGGACTCGAACCCCGAACCAATTGATTAAGAGTCAACTGCTCTACCAATTGAGCTAGCCCGGCATC
>MDTB01048594.1_pt1 | contig 14905 bp, 12 predicted proteins | sample 811161 | NCBI WGS metagenome assembly MDTB01 (sample SAMN05326650, study PRJNA326480) | marine metagenome | isolation source: seawater | place: Mediterranean Sea | collected 2009
AAAAGGCCTTCTTGGGATAGATGCTTATGAGGGGTAATGGATAATTTACAAGAATACCAAAAAGCGATAGAAGCGATTATTCTCGTTTCGGATAATCCCGTTGAGCCAACACTTCTAGCACAGCTTCTAGAAATACCAAAAAGTGAAGTGGAAGAAATCTGTGAATCATTAGCTAGGGAATATGAAAATCAAGACCGCGGTTTTGTTCTAGCTAGTATTGCGGGAGGGTATCGATTTCAAACAGACCCCAGCATGGCGCCGTTTGTAGAGCGATTTGTTCTAGAAGGGCAGGGTTCGCGTCTGTCATCTGCAGCTCTCGAAACCTTGGCTATTATTGCCTATAAGCAACCAATTTCGCGAATGCAAGTATCTTCCATACGCGGCGTGAACGTTGAAGCCGTGATTAGAACCTTGCAACAGCGCGGCTATATCGGTGAAGTCGGAAAAGATCCAGGGCCAGGGAACGCGACTTTATTCGGAACTACATCACTTTTTCTGGAAAGATTAGGATTAAACTCCCTTACTGACCTTCCGCCGTTAGCTGATTTTGTTCCCGGAGCTGATGTCGTAGAAGCTCTTGAAGGCGGTCTTCGCCCTGAAGGGTTTGAGGAACGTGCAAGAATAATGACCGTAGAAACAAAAAAAGAAACCCATAACGATGACTCATCTATGAGTTAGTGCATGTTGGATAACGGACACGAAAAAGAAGAGAAACTCCAAAAGGTGCTCGCTCGAATGGGTCTAGCCAGCAGGCGCGCTGTCGAAGAATACATACTTGACGAACGAGTAGAAGTAAATGGCGCCATTGCCCATATAGGACAGCGAGTTAATATCCAAACAGACGAATTGCATTTTGATGGAACACCGTTACGAGTGAAGCCCGAACTTGTCTATTATCTGTTGCATAAACCACGTGGTGTGATCTCTACTGCCAAAGACCCAGAGGGTCGAGAAACTGTGGTTGATTTGCTCCCATCTGTCCCCAGAATTTTTCCTGTCGGTCGCCTTGATAAAGAAAGCGAAGGCTTGCTAATCCTAACGAATGATGGAGACTTTACATATCGTTTGACTCACCCATCTCATGGCGTCGAAAAAGAATACTTAGTGGCGGTTAAAGGAAAAATTTCTCGTGGGAACTTAAGGAAGTTACGTGAGGGAATAAAGCTTGAAGATGGAATAACAGCCCCAGCTAAAGTTTCACAAGTTGAAGACGGCCTTATCAAAATTACAATTCACGAAGGTAAAAATCGACAAGTAAGAAGAATGTTTAAATCTATTGATCACCCAGTCCTGCGGTTGATCAGAACTAGAATCGGGAATCTAGTTGACCACAAGCTTCAATCTGGAGAGTGGCGGCTACTTGATGCTATGGAGTTACTTGATTTTGAAAGTGGGATAATATCCAACGAGGGTGATTTAGGTGTTGAAGCTGAGAACTAAAAAAAAGCAGATACCTTTTTATGAAGGTCCTGTAGTATCGCGTTCAGGCGATACTTTATTTAGTCTCATAGAGGAATGTAAATGCAAAAAACAGCAGGAATAATTGGCCTCGGATTAATTGGCGGGTCTATAGGTCAAGGACTCAAAGAAAATGGATGGAGAGTGATTGGGTCTGATAAAAACGAATCTCGAATTAAAGCTGCCATTGAAATGGGAGCAATTGATACTGAAGGTTCGATGGAGGGAACGGATATTGTCTTTGTAGCTACTCCCGTTGGTTCAATTGTTGAATCTGTAAAGAAGTCAATTAATGAAGGCGCTTCTGTTGTCACAGATGTTGGGAGCGTCAAGGGGCTAATCTCCAAGGGAATAACGGACACCAATTTTGTTCCTGGCCACCCGATGGCTGGGAGTGAACAAGAGGGTATCGCTGGAGCTAGATCTGATCTTTTTAATGGAGCGGCGTGGGTGTTGACACCTGGCCAGAATACAGATGACGATAGTTTTGCCTTCGTTCGTTCTACTATCGTATCGCTAGGTGCAGATGTCGTAGTTATTGATCCTAATTCCCATGATGAATTGGTAGCCGTTGTTTCACATGTACCCCATTTGACTGCTGGTTCGTTGATGCGGATAGCAGATGAGCACTCCCAAGAACATAGGCCGCTGCTTAGATTAGCTGCGGGGGGGTTTAGAGATATGACAAGAATCGCAGCGGGCCATCCTGGTATTTGGCCTGATATCTGCATGGATAATGCCTCCTCGATCACTCGCGTCATCGATGAAGTTATTTTATCGTTGGAGGAGACTAGGGATCTTATCTCAAAAAAGGATAGAGAAAAGCTATTTGAACGTTTACAGCAAGCCAGAACAGCTCGAGTTAACTTACCTACAGGGGTTCCAGATGATGTTGATCTTGCGATTGTTCGTGTCCCTGTTCTTGATCAGCCTGGAGAATTAGCAAGCTTGACGCGTCTAGCATCTGAAATTGACGTAAACATTTTTGATTTAGAGATTGCTCACTCCAGTGAAGGCCAACGAGGTGTGGTGATTATGGTTGTAGCCGAGGATAAAAGTGAACGCTTGTTAGGTGGTCTCATGGCTCATGGCTACCGACCTTCCGTGAGAACGATGGAATAACTGTGTTATCGATTGATCCCCTTAGAAAGCCACCAGATATAGATATCAAGTTGGGAGGTTCGAAAAGTATTACGAATAGGTCATTAATTGTTGCCGCTTTAGCTAAAGGAACTAGCACATTGCATGGAGCTCTTTTTGCTGAGGATACATATGCCATGATTGATTGCCTTCGGCGTCTCGGTATCCAAATTGAATGTGATGAGGTAGCTAAAAGTATCGTTGTGGTTGGAAGTAGCGGTCATTTGCGTTCAACAGGAGAAACTTTGTGGGTAAGGCAAAGCGGGACAACTGCGAGATTTATTATGCCACTTGCCGCTCTTTCTGGTGGAGAAATCCGAATAGACGGAGATCCTCAGATCCTAAACCGCCCTCATCAAGAATTATTTGGAGCGCTTCAAGAGCTTGGGGTGCTAATAACGTTTGACGAAAAAGAGAATCACTTGCCAGCAACTATCAACGGTAGTGATCTTGTAGCTAAGGAAGTGTTTCTAAACGCAGAAATTTCAAGTCAATATGTATCTGCATTACTCCTCGCTGCTCCGTGTATGCCAGAAGATCTCATAGTAAGCGTTGAGGGGAAATTAGTATCCGAATCTTACTTAGCAATGACACTCTCTGTTATGAGGTCTTTCGGAGCTGTCATAGAAGAAGTCGATAAAAATAAATTTCTCGTTCGCTCTACCGGGTATATATCTCATGATTACCAAATAGAGGCAGATGCATCAACCTCTTCATATTTTTTTGCTGTTGCAGCAATGACAAAAGGGCGGGTAAAAGTTGAGGGTTTAGGGAGATCTTCAATTCAAGGTGATGTTCAATTTGTTGACATTCTGGAAGAAATGGGTGCTGAAGTGAGTCGAAGCGAAGAAGCAATCGAAGTTCGTGGTACTTCATCCCTGAAGGGATTGAGCGTATCTATGGAAAGTATTTCCGATACAGCTCCTACGCTTGCTGTTATAGCGCCTTCAGCTGAGACAACAACCTCAGTGACTGATATTGGCTTTATCGCATACAAAGAATCGAATCGTATAGAGGCAGTAGTTGCGGAATTGCAAAAGTTAGGAATTGAGGCTTCCGAAAATAGCACTGGCTTTACGATTAGTCCTGGGGAAGTTAATAGCGGAGTCGTCCATACATATGATGATCATAGGATCGCGATGGCGTTTACTGTGCTTGGCCTTATCTCCCCGGGTATCTCCCTTGATAATCCAGAATGTGTGTCAAAGACAGCTCCAGATTTCTTCGATCATGTAGATCTCCTTCGCTTGGAAGGTGATCGAGAGTTAGCAATTTTAGCTATTGACGGACCAGCTGGCTCTGGAAAAACCTCTTTAGCGAAACGTTTAGCGAGCGAACTGGATTTTGAATATCTAGATACGGGAGCAATGTACCGGAGTGTTGCAGCTAGGGTTCTTGAAGAAGGGATTAATCCAGAAGATCAACACGTTGTTACTAAGATCGCAAATCAAACTTCGATTGTCTTTAAAGGGGAAGAGGTGTTGGTCGATGGGCAAAATTTTACGGATGTGATTCGTAGCCCTGAAGTGAATAGTGTGGTTAGTTATGTCGCTGCGAATCCAGGAGTTCGTGCTGTTCTTCGTCGAGCGCAAAGAAGTTGGGCTCGGAAAAGAGGGGGAGGAGTTCTGGAAGGGCGTGATATCGGAACAGTAGTTTTTCCAAAAGCAAAGTTAAAAGTGTATGTAACTGCTTCACCAGAAGAAAGAGCGAAGCGAAGGAGCCTTCAATCAGGTCGTCCTGTAAAGGAAATCATGGATGAGATTACCGGGCGAGATAAAATTGATAGTTCTCGGGTTGACTCTCCTCTATCTGTAAGCAGTGGGGCTTTGATAGTCGATACTACGGGGAAAACTATCGAAGAGGTGGTCGAAGAAATTCTAGAGAGATTCCATGTCTAGTGCACTTTCTGAAGCACGTGAGGCTGTTGATCAAAAGTTGCCTTTCTCTTCAATAATTTTTTATGTTTTCATAAAATACCTCGCTAGAACTGCGTTCTTCTTTTATTTTCGTTTGTATGTACGAAACGCGAAAGCTCTTCCAAAGACAGGTCCGGTAATTGTTTCACCAATCCACCGTTCTAATCTTGATGTCCCAATGGTCGGATCAACCTCACGACGAAAACTTCATTACTTGGGCAAAGGGTCGCTCATGACTAACCGGTTCGCAGCTTGGGCTTTAGTAGGGGCTGGATGCATTCCCTTGGACCGTGATTCAAGGGCGGATAAGCTAGCGTTAGATGCTTCTCTAAAGGCTTTACGTGAAGGGAAAACTCTTGCTGTGTTTCCTGAAGGTGAACGTAAATCAGGTCCTGAAGTATTTCCCATGCTAGATGGGGCCGTTTGGTTGTCGGCGAAAACAAATGCTCCAATCCTGCCAGTCGGAATAGGTGGGTCAGAACAAGCTATGGCAAAAGGAAAATTCATTCCAAAACCTCGTAAAGTCGTCATACTCTATGGGGACTTAATCCCAGCGCCGCAACCCAAAGAGGGGTCTAAGCGAGTTTCACGAAGTGAAATTAGAAAATCCTCAGAAGAACTTCGTACTACTCTTCAAAGACTTTTTGACGAAGCTCAAAAGATTGCTGGAACTAAAAATAATAAGGATTAGGTCAGGGTTGTAAGAACTTCAGATGCGCCTATGGAGCGATCTTCATTTACAGGTTTGAGTTCAGACTTAGAAAATCCTAAATTGGCAAAAAACCCAATTGCGTTGATCAGGGGTCTTAATTCTCGGGGCGGCGGAAAGTACTCTTCTTCTGTTACAAAATGAAGTTCTTCAACTCCTTCATGGGGGGCAAGTTTTGAAATAACTTCTTGCACTAGTTCCTCTGGAGCGGAGGCACCAGCAGTCACCCCAACAACTCCTTTCAACGTTTCGGGAATCTCATCAGCATGATTGACTCTATAAACGTCACCACAGCCAACTTCCTGAGCCAAACGCTCTAAAGCTCGAGTATTTGAAGAGTTGGATGAGCCAATTACGATGACGCTATCGCATTGTTCAGCTATCGCCATGAGAGAACCCTGACGATTTGTAGTCGCGAAGCATAGGTCACTTCTCCCTGGCACAGAAAGTGTGGGGAATCGCTCTTTCGCAGCGTTAAGGATAGAAGACCAATCTCTATGGCTTAAGGTTGTTTGAGCAAGAAGAGAAACTGGCTTTTCAAAAGCTGGCAAATCTGCGATTTCTTCAATAGATTCAACGCGATGAGTTGAGGAAGGGGCGACAGCCATGGTTCCAACTGCTTCTTCGTGGCCTTGATGACCGATATAAATAATTTGGTGCCCTTTTTTAGAACGAACTTTAACTTCGTGATGGACTTTGGTTACTAATGGACATACAGCATCAACTACAAAGCGGCCAGCCTCTCGCGCCTTGAGAACTACCTCCGGTGCTGAACCATGGGCACTTAGCATCACAGGAGAACCTTTTGGGACATCTTCGATATTGTCAATAAAGACTACACCTAATGATTGGAATCGTTCCACGACAATTTTGTTGTGGACAATTTCGTGGTAGCAGTACACAGGCGCTGGGAAAGCACGGACCATCCAAGTTAGAGCCTTTATAGCCATTTCAACACCAGCGCAGAATCCACGTGGGGCGGCGAGAACAACCTTATCTACGGTCATATATACAGTTTGACGTGATAAAACAAGATTCGTACATTATTTTGAAGATATTTAGGGTGTTGTCATATTTTGAAGATTCATCCCATTCAAGGCTTTGGCGAATAACCTTAGAATATGTCCACTGCAAGAGTGATAGATGTCTACGCCGGCTCACCGGCTGAAGAGGCAGGAATAAGCATTGATGATGAGATTCTCTCTTTAAATGGCGAAATCCTTCGAGATGTAATTCGCTATCAAATTCTGACCGATGAACCGGAGATTGATATTGCTATTAACAGGGGAGGTATCGCCCTTGACATACACATTGATAAACGGCCAGGTCAGCCGCTTGGTGTTGAAGTGCATTCAGCAGTATTCGACCAGGTGAGAACATGCGATAATCATTGTGAATTCTGTTTTATATATCAATTGCCAAAAGGCCTGAGAAAAAGTCTTTATCTCAAGGATGATGATTATCGTCTTTCATTTCTGTACGGAAATTTCACTACCCTAACTCGATTTACTGAAGCTGATCTTGAGCGCGTCGTTAACGAAGGATTATCTCCTCTTAATGTCAGTATTCATGCAACTGATCTAGAGGTTCGTAATGAAATGCTTCGAAACAGGCGCGGCGGTCCTAGCCTTCGTTGGCTTAAAGCTCTTCTAGATCATGATGTTACTGTTCATGGTCAGATTGTCGTGTGCCCTTCAGTAAATGATGGTGTAATACTTGAAGATACGCTGGCTTCGATTTTTGAGCAATATCGGTCTATTCGATCGATATGTGTTGTCCCATTGGGAGTTAGTAAACATTCAACCGAAAAGAGAATGCGGCCACATACATTAGAGGAAGCAGAGAATGTTCTTGAGACGGTTGAGCAATGGCAAAAAACTTTTCTTCGTCATGTAGGGAGATCGGTAGTTCACGCAGCTGATGAGTATTATTTATTAGCTGAGCGTGAATTTCCTTCAACTAGTCATTATGACGATTTTGATATGTATGAAGATGGAGTCGGAATAGTCAGAACGTTTGAACGTGAGTTCAACGGTGAAGTAGAAGAGCCAACAAATACAGCTGCAGGCTTTTTTGCTTGGGTAGATGGTGCCCCACCTGAGGGATACCGGTCGATTCGCAATCCAGAAGGAACAGTGGCATTCCTGAGTAAGAAAAATGCGCCTGTTGGTATATTGACAGGAGAATATGGTGCGAGGACCCTGCAGCCGCTTGTAGCGTCGTTGCAGAATGATAATGTACGGATAGTTTCTGTAGAGAATAGATTCTTTGGTGGTAATGTTTCAGTTGCAGGTCTGCTAGTCGGTGAAGATATAGCCAGAACGCTTGAAGAGGAACCCCAAGGTCATCGTTACTTGCTTCCTGATGTTTGTCTTTCGCAGGGAAAGTTCTTAGATGGTATGACACCGGCCGACTTGCCGCGTGAAGTCGAGATAGTAGCCACCGATGGGATTGCATTAAGAAAAGCTAGGAGTGACCCAATGAGTAGTTCACCTATTGTTGCTGTTGTGGGTCGTCCCAATGTGGGGAAATCAACCCTTGTCAATCGTATTATCGGCCGCAGAGAAGCTATTGTTGAAGAGCGACCTGGCGTTACTCGCGATAGAAATGAATTTAACGTTGATTGGGCAGGGTATGATTTTATTTTGGTTGATACTGGTGGGTGGTTGCCAAAATCGCGTGATGTGAAAGAACTTATTGACAAGGTTAGTGAGCAATCAGAACAGGCAATTCGTGAGGCTGATGTAACTATCTTTGTTGTAGATGCAAGAGTTCAGCCAACTGCGGAAGACCTTCTAATAGCTGAAATGCTTAGAACCAGAGAAAAGCCGACATTTCTTGTTGCGAATAAAGTCGATGACTCAAATCATGAAATAGGAATCTGGGAGTACCTTTCAATGGGGCTTGGTGAGCCGAATCCAGTGTCAGCTTTACATGGAAGAGGGACCGCAGACTTACTGGACCTAATCGTTGAGAAGCTGCCTGGATTAGAAGGAAACGAGCTAGATACTGAAAAAGCAAGTGAAGACGAGTCTATGATTGCCGTAGCTATTGTGGGGCGTCCAAATGTAGGTAAATCAACCTTATTTAATTCACTTATTGGTGAAGATAGGGCAGTCGTTCATGACCAAGCAGGAACAACTCGTGACGCTATTGATACCGTGGTTGAAAGTGATATCGGAAGGATAACTTTCGTAGATACAGCTGGGATGCGAAGGAAAGCAAAAATCACAGAAGATACTGAATTCTATTCACTTGTTAGAGCTTTGAAAGCTATTGACAAGGCCGACGTCGCCTTACTAGTTATCGATTCAACAATAGGCATTACCCATCAAGATCAGCGTCTAGCAGAACGAATTGATGCCGCTGGTTGCCCTATCGTAATTGTTTTTAATAAGTGGGAGCTTGTGGATACTGATGAACGCGAAACCCTTGTGGAACAAGTTGAAAGAAAGTTGGCTTTTCTTGGTACTCCTCCAGTGATGAAAACAACAGCGATATCAGGAAAAGGTGTTCATAAGCTTTACCCAATTCTTTCTGAAACAATAATTACTTATCACCGAAGAGTTCCAACACGACAAGTGAATCTTGTTATCCGACGTGCACAGGCAGCACACCCAGCTCCTGGCGGAGCTCGCGTTCTATATGCAACACAAGGCGCAGCAGAACCACCAACTTTTACGTTATTTGTCAATAGGAAAATCCCAAGAACCTATGTGCGCTATATCGAGAACCAATTACGTGAACAACTCGATTTAGGCTCCGTTCCAATTAAAATAAGGGTCCGAAACCGAAACGATTAAGCTATCTGAGCTGGGGAAACAGTTTAAGCGAAGAAAAAATGCAATCGAACAAGCCCTAAATCGGTAGTGGACGTCGTATGAAGGTAGCATTTAGATATGGAAACACCATTTCTTATTGGGTTAGCAGCGTTGTCAGTTGGTGCTGCCTATGCTTGGACACGTTCAGCGCGACTTAGGTTACGTCTACTTACTCGTCTTGAAGCCGACCTGCATGACCTTGCTGAACTTGATTCCGTAGCACAGCGCAAAGCTATAGCGCTTACAAGAGGTGATTATCGCCGAGACCTTCATGCAGTTATGGTTTATGTCTTAATTGCGATGGCATCTTTGATCGTGGCTTTAACTAACTCTTTATCCGCTGTTGGGCTCTACGCTCTACTGGCTATACCTGCATTATTCACGATGCTTTACAATCGTAATGCTGTTCGAGAAGCACGATTAAGCGCAGAACGATTTGAGATGGAGAAACGGGCTGAAGAAGCGCTTGCTCAAGAAACTCTAGCGCCTCGCGCTTGGGCCAGCAGGCTTGCCCCTGATGAGCTCCCGGACTTTTCAGGATTTGAAGTAGGTCGTATATACCAAGCTGGTACAGGGCTCATGGCCGGAGATTTCTTTGATCTCTTTAAAGTCTCTGAATCAAGGCTAGTCGCAGTTGTCGGAGACGTCGCCGGGCATGGAATAGAGTCGAGCATTACTGCTTTCCAAGCAAAATATCTTCTTCGTGTATTTCTGGCACAATTTCGTGACCCAGCGCAGGCATTAGAAGAGCTCAATGCGCAAATGGCAGGAGGGGAACGCATAGAGGAATTCATTTCCCTTGTCGTTGTAATCTTTGATACAGAAGCAGGCACTCTACGTTTCGCTTCAGCTGGTCACCCTGCAGCGTTCCTTTGGCATCAACGTGAGATTCGACCACTGAAAGCAACAGGCCCTCTCCTGATGCTAAACCCAAAAGCTACTTACCTAAGTCGAGAGATTCCTTTAGAAGCAGGAGACATGATTCTCATGTACACGGATGGACTGGCTGAAGTGCGAAATGGTGAAGACCTTTTTGGAGAAGACCGAATAGCGCAACACATCACCCGAGACCCTGGCATATCGCCCGATGTTTTAGCAAAGACTCTTCTTGAGTCAGCTAGGGATTTCTCTCGTGAAGCGATTGAAGATGATGTAGCTATTTTGGCGATCCGACGCGAATAGATTTTAGTAATGCCTTGGTGTGAAACATGTGAAAAATTCCATAATCCTGCAACAATCAACGCTTCAGGGGCATGTTCTAAATGTGGTTCAATCATGGAGACGGGAAATCTATTGAAAGATGGAGATGAAGAAACTGTAAAAGTTCCATGGCATTTTTGGGTTGGAGTGGCTGCAGTGATCGCATATCTAGGTTGGAGAGTTATACAAGGCGTTGGCTTACTGTTCTGGTAAACGGTAGGGGACGAGATAGAACTGGGTTACCATAAATGGCTTAACCAAACGGGCTGTGGCGCAGCTTGGTTAGCGCGTCGGTCTGGGGGACCGAAGGTCGGAGGTTCAAATCCTCTCAGCCCGACCACTCGCAGAGGGTAATCTGCGAGTGTCTCACCTTAATGATATGTTATGAAAATGGAAAATAGGGAGGGTAGCAATATGACACCTGTCCAAATCACACTAAGTCCCTCTAAGGTGACGGCTTGGAGTTCATGCGAGCATTTTTTATCCCTTGAAACGTTACGACAACTAGATAATGAGGCAACATCCGAAAGCGTTGGCTGGCTTGCGTCTGGTGAAGATGATGAATCCGAACTTCCTCCGAGCGGTTTCTTGGAAATGCTCAGGAGAAAAGGGGACTTTCATGAACGCCGATGTCTTGAAGCGTATAAAGCTCATTTCGGTGATGGCGTTTTGGTAGTGCCAAACCCTGAGAAGAACGACACGTGGGATACGTGGATTGAAAAGATAGATGAGCTGAATCCATTTGAGATTGATCAGGAAACAGGTCAAGCGCGGTATGACGTTATTTTCCAAATGCCCTTTAAGCACGAAGGTATGCGGGGTTTAGCTGACTTTCTTATAAAGAATGAGAAAGTTGATAGTAGTGGCGAAGTTATCGGGTATACGTATGAGCCTGTTGACTCAAAGCTTGCACGTTCTAATGCCTCCAAATCTCACCTGCTTCAATTGTTGTTCTACGCTGAAGCAATTGAAGCGAGAACCAAGCTGCCTTTGCCTGATAACGTTCATATTGCTCTCGGGAAGGCGATTCCGTCCGGCACACTTCCGGAATTAACTTCCTTCGAAACTACAAAATTTTGGTGGCACTGGAGGAGCAAGAGAAGCGCGATGAACAGGGTCACTAGTCTGCCCAAGGCTGCTTTAGAAGTTCGGACTGCGCCAGAAAAGTGCTCGTTTTGCTCAATGTGCGACTTCATAGGGAAATGCAATGATCGTTGGGGCAAGGACTCCTTGAATGAATTAGCTGGAGCTATGAAGGTGCATCGTGAAGCTTTGGACATTAATGAGGAGGAAATTATGAGGATAGGTCAGCTTGCTCTTCTTCCAAAGTCTTTCATTGATTCAGAGATAAGAGATTTTGATGATCAAACCAATGAAGACTTCAGCAGACTTGTCACACAATTAGAATATAAGTATGGGAAAATCGCTGATCTGAGCCAACGGTGGGATGAACGTGACAGAGATGAATCCTTGGATGGCGAGCAGTTGATAAAGCTATGGCGACAAGCTCGTTTGCAAACCATACGAAAAGAGAACGCCTCCTGTCCAGATTGTGGCAGCAAAGTTTCTGAAGACCTGAATAATTGTCCAAATTGCGATGCGCATTTGTTTAAACAGATAAAAAATGAGAGAGGGGAGGTAATCCGCCTTCAATCTCGACATCTCCAGGCAATTGCTCCTACTTTTCTCTTCAACGAGAAAGAAATTAAGCAGGGAATGTTGGATAGGTATGTCAAGTTAAGCACCCGAGATAAGGTTCAAGGGCATAAAAAGCTTCAGGAGAGCCTTCTCGGGTTAAAAAATCCATCTCCAAACGATATTTACCTGGACTTTGAAGGTCACCCGTTTTGGAGGGTTGAGGAGGAAATTATTTTTCTCTTTGGTTACATATTCAAAAACGGTGATCAATGGGAGTACGTAAGTATCTGGTCGCACGATGAGAATGACATGCCAACGAAGGAGAGGGAAAGAGAAGCCGCTATTGAGCTCGTAACTCGCCTCTACTCAATGTGGAAAGCAAGCCCGCAGATGAAGATTTATCACTATAACCACACGGAAAGGACACTACTTAGGGATCTAACTAGTGATTCTGCGAGCGTATCTGATGCGCCTTCGGTCATAGCGAAATCTTTCAAGGATTTCCCCGGTTCTCATTCCATAATGTTTGAAGAGCTTGTAGCTGAAGGGGTGTTCGTTGACCTATTGCCTGTAGTTCGGAATAGTATGCAGGTCGGGTATCAATCTATGAGTTTGAAAAACATGGAAAAGCTTGCTGGTTTTAAACGGAAGGTATATCCGGTTGAGGACCTTGAAGGTTTAGGCGGTGCTATAAGTGCGGGAGCTGGCGCAGTCTTCCATTATGAACTTTTTGCAAATTATGAACTCTATAAACATGAAGGTGACCTTGAGGAAGTCATGGCGCAACGTCAGAAGCACAAGCAGTTAATTGCTGACTACAACGAAGACGATGTTCAAGCTACTCGTTATCTTCATGAATGGTTAATAAAGCAACGAGAATCTCATCCTGAGTTGCCTTCAAACGGCTATGAAATAGTTGTTGAACCTCCAGCAATGGCTACTAGGCCATCCAAAAAGCTGATTAGCCGAATCTTTACACATCTAAATGGAAGTGAAGCATGACCAACTCTGATCAAGAGACAATAGATCGCTTACTTTTGCTTGCGGGTTTGCTTGAATTCAAAGAAAAAGAAAGTTCTATTCAATACATGGACAGAGTCTTGAAATTGAAAGACCCAAACTTCCAAGACGTTTACACAATAAAGGGGTTTAAATTTGTGGAGAAAAGACAAATTGAGGGCAAAGAAAACCCCGGATATGTATTTAAGTATGACTCGAGAAACGTTGATATGACGCGCCTTGAAGGCGATCAGGTCTGCTGGAAAAACCCAAATTATGAACCTCCAAGCAGTGAAAGTGACATAGCTCAATCCGATGAAATGGAAAAATTTTTAGAGATGTCGTTAACAATCCATAGCCTTAATCACGGCAAACGAGAATTTGTAATTGTATTAGATGAGAGCAAAATGGAAGAGAGCCTTAATTTTTTAGAAGGCGTTGATGCAATGACTGAATTCAAGGAATTTAGTCTCAAGAAGCACCAAGCCTCTGTTGAGAGAATAGTAAACGCGTACTTAAACAAACTCGGTATCTCAGGCACTGATGATTATCTGAACGCGCTGATTCAGGATTCACAAAATTCTTCTACATCGAAAAATCAGCAAACACAAAGTAGCGAAGACTCTAGTACGTTAGAGAAAAACGCAGAAGATCATAATGAATTAGCGTTCTCTCTCATAGAAAAAAACAGTATTGTGCAAGAAACGAATGGGGACCTTGAAGAAATAATTAAACGTATCCGAGATCTAGATAATTCATATTTGGCTATTCAAGGACCACCGGGAACAGGGAAAACATACAATGGCGCCCACATAATTCATAGCCTTATTACCGCAACTCAAGGTGAAGGTATCAAGATAGGGATAACTGCCCAGTCGTATTCGGCAATAGATAACCTTCTTCTGAAGACTATTGAAGTGTTTGAAGGGGAAATAAGCAATCTTCCAATGCTCCGAGCTTTTAAAAAGAAAGGTAAGAAAAACCATTTAGGGATTGCTAGGCGGTTGCTTGATGATGATTATGGTGGATTGAGTTGGAGGGCGCCTAGGAGTAGAGATGCAAACTTAGTAGCTGATAGCTCTTGGGGATTTGTTGATGTACTTGAAGATGATAAAAAGTTTGACTACCTGTTTATTGACGAGGCGGGGCAATTCGCTCTTTTCGACGCTATTGCGTGCTGCGCCAGCGCAAAGAATATTATCTTTCTAGGAGACCCACAACAGCTTCCTCAAGTTACGCAAGCCTCCCATGAATTCGGAGCAGGCCAAAGCGTGCTGGAGTATTTAATTGGCGATAATGATGTCATTGACGCTGATAAGGGGGTTTTGCTTGGGACAACTTACAGGCTTCGTCCTGAGATATGCGAATATGTTTCTACTGAGTTTTATGAAGGTAAGCTTAAGACAGAAGAGCGTTGCGAAAAGCGTGAAATTAGTGGTGTGGGGAATGGGCTATTCTGGGTTGACGCAAACCACAAAGAGGAATGTGTAAATCAATCACAAGAAGAAGCTGGAATTGTCAAACAAGTCATTAACGACTTAATCAATCAAACATTTCATAAATATGATGACCAAACCCGAGAACGAGTAGAGGTAAGTCTTAAAGAAGATGATTTCGTAATTGTTACCCCTTACAATGCGCAACGGCATTTAATTTTGAATACCTTAAGTGAAAAGTTTCCCAAGATAAAAGTTGGAACAGTTGATGACTTCCAAGGGAAAGAAGCTCCAGTCGTTATCTACTCTATGGCCACAACTAGCAGAGATCTTGTACCCCCAGGCAGAGGAGACTTCATCTACAAAGCTAATCGATTAAACGTTGCAGTAAGTAGGGCACAATGTCTTGCCATTGTTGTTGCCAATAGGGCGTTAGTGGAGGCGCATGCGTCTAACATTTCCGAAATGAAAGATATGAATCATCTCTGTCGTATTTTTGAAGATAGCAACATAGCACAAGAGTGGGTTCTGTAAATCCAAATTACGTAAAAAGATTCTCTGGTCCGGCGACTTCCACTCCTTCGCCTG
>MDTB01238670.1_pt1 | contig 14904 bp, 11 predicted proteins | sample 811161 | NCBI WGS metagenome assembly MDTB01 (sample SAMN05326650, study PRJNA326480) | marine metagenome | isolation source: seawater | place: Mediterranean Sea | collected 2009
CCGTCTGGACCAACTGTTGTAAATTTTTGCGGAACCGCTTTGTCGTCTGACGAGGTGACACGCTCAACACCGCTGGTGCCAGGTGTAGGTCCGGAACCACTTGCTGATTCTTGTGATGTTCCTCCTACAAAACTTTTTCTAAAAGTATCTGGACTATTCTCTAGGGTTCCGTTTGTCAAGCTAGTTGGATCTGTTATGTCTGTCCTACTATTCTTGTACATTATTGGATCTAAATTTTCATGCTGTGCATACGGTTCGTGGCTGGGCATCCTTTTAACAAAAGTGCTAATATCTGAAGGTATATCTGTGCCTGGAGAAGTTTTTGGCACTGAATTCTTTGGTAGATATATAAAGTCTAGTGCATCTTGGGCGTCTGTAGCTGCTGTGCCTGCGGTAGATGTTCCGCTGTTTAAATTAATATCAGTGTCACCGTCAACTTCAACATTACCACCCGTTGCTTTTACATTAATTGCACCCGCTGTTGCTGTGAAATAATTTTCTTGTCCAACAATGTTAAGTGTAGTATCGGTGTTGATAAACATGTCTGTTGCTGTACGAATATGTCCTTGAGCATCGGCTAGTATGTAAATATTTCGAGTTGTATGATGATGTATATCACCCTCAACTAACGTTTTTTGGTAACCTGTAACTTTTGTTTCTTGATAGCCTTTGATATTTGTTAAAAAATTAGCTTCAGCTAACATCTTAGTATCTGTTTTACTTTCAATACAAACGTTGCCAGATCCATTACCTGCAAATCCATCATATCTTGCACTTGCTCTAATGTTGACATTTCTGCCGCCTTCAATGTTTACATCTCTGTCTGCTGTAAGATTAATATCTGCATCACTGTGTATTGATATACTGTCAGTTCCGTAAACATCAATTTTACCATCACTAGTTAATTCTACCCATGCTGTTCCTCGACTATTAGCAATATAAACAAAGTCTTCCGAGTTATGCATCAGTATTTGGTGCCCGGTTCTAGTTCGTATTCTAGTAAGTTCATTATGAGGAATTGTTGGATCTCCATAAAGTTCACCCGCTTCAACATTTGCATACTGAGGTGGTCCCGCAGATGCGTGTGTGACCCTTACTAATTTGTCATCGCCGTCGTCCATTACAAAACTAGAGCCTCCTAGTCTATTGACAAACTTTGAATGCTTTAATCCGGCTTCACCTACAAGACCTTTTGGTGCGCCTTCACGCTTGTCTATAGGACCAGGGGTGCTTATTCCAAATACAGAACTAGGAACTTCTCGCCTTGCACTTGACGTTGTGGTTCCTCTGTTTTCATCTCTAATTAAACCCTGTATTTCTAATGACTGTGTAAAATCTTTGTTGTAGGGCTTTGAATATCTTGTTTGATCTCTGCCATTGCCTTTTTCAACTTTTTTATTATATTCAGCTACTGGTAATTTTAGACCTTGTATATTGTCAGGGGTGCCGGGTGTTGTAAGTTCTGTTGATGCCCTGCCATCAGGAATCATAAAGTTCATAAATTTATCTTGCACACACCCGATCCAAAATCCTTGTGAAACATCGCCTTCAGCAAATATTACTAAAACTCTTGCCCCAACATCAGGTGGTACAAACCACATGCCATAACTTTTTTGCGAACTAGCATATCCATCATTTGCTGTAACATGATTAATATTTGTAATTCCATAAAATGGAGACAAATATCTAACCTCAATTGAAGTTCCTAGTTTTTCTGGTATACTACCGCTTGTGGATGATTTTAAAATATCAACTTTCAATGAGCCCATGTAGGTAGTATCAAGATTACTTACCACAATGGCTTCATATGGACCTGTACCAATATCTTTTAAATTTTTATAATTAGATCTTCTACTTTGTGCCAATGTAATGTCCTACTAAACTGCTGTACCAGTATTTACTGGATCACCAAACTCGTTGTATGTAACACCGGACGCTGTCCTTAATACCGGCTTGCTAGTTTCTATGCCTTGGTTTGTATAAAAGTTAGCAATAGCTTTTACTTTATCTCCAGTACGGACATCATACAGGTCATCTTTTGCTTCTGTTGGAAAATAAGGTCTAAGAGTTGATTCGCCAAATTGCCCAGATTGGAAATCTTGTTGAGCCGTTAATGATGTTGTACCACTTACAGAACTATTAGCCGAAGATAATGCTTTTACATAATCTAGTTTGGGGGTACCGTCTCTGTTGTGTGTGCTACCAAAATTTCTATCCCACGATCTACCCATCTGCCCGCTTGGTCTTGGTTTGACGTTTGCTACAGAAGTAGTAGTGTCTTTTTGTTCAGGTTCTTTAGTAGAATCAGTTTGGTTGTTTTGTGATGTTGTTTCTTCGACTGGTGCTCCGCCCGGTACAAGACCGTTTCTAGGCCAATCCAAAGATCCGCCCTCACTTTTAGCAGCACTAAAATGCATAGCATCAGTTGCACTATTCCAATCGCCGCCCCAACCTAATCCGTGTTTTGCGGCCAAAGCACCAATTACACTTCCTTTGCCGCCTTCGGGCATGTCTGTAGGTTCGGGTGCATCGTCAGGTCTTGGTCTAACCATTGGGTTTTCTGCCGCATTAATATCTATTGCTAGTCCGCTTGCATGATAGCTTGGCCTATTTGAACCTCGAGAACTTCTCTGTACATAGCCACCAAGTGTACGTACTTCATATCCTAGATCATTTTCCAGTTCATCAATGAGTGCTTGGAACTGAGCTTGATAAAGTTTAGCAACTTGTGTTGTTTTTCCGTTTTTACTGCGAATAGTTGCTAGTTCACCATTTGACCCATATGGGCTAACTATTTCATTATTTTGATTGGTAGTATTTTCGTTTGGATCACTACCAATTATTTCTCCATCAAAATCTTTATCAGCACTGTTGACACCTTCACACCCTGGTTGCTCTACAAGTGCTTTTGCTTTGCTTATTCCTTCTGTACTTTGATTCCTGCGTCTTACTAATTCAAGATTTTGTGTAAATCTATTATTACTAATTCTTGATGTTACTTGTATAACTTGATATACTCCGCTAAAACTGTCAACTGCTACTGTAGCACCTGGAAACAACATAGTTCCATCATTGTTATAGTCTACCGGTGTTCTAAAATTCACTACAATGTCTATTTCATTTCTTTGATGGTCAATTGATCCGGTTGCTGTAATATTTTTTGAACCGCCTCTAGGTGCTGTAAAATTCCCAACTCCACTATCTGGTATAAAGTAAGGATCGCCCCATATTTCAAGTTCTGCTGTAATTAAATCAACTTTACTGTTTATTAGTGCATTGTGAAACATTTTTGCAAGTTCTTCACCGTATTGCTTGTTGTAGCTACCGCCGTTGAAATTGCCTGCTTTCATAACTGACCGTGTTCTGCCCTCAGGTAATGTATTTCCTTCTCTAGGTTTACCTACAGCTGGGTCAGCTGGTGTAGTCACTGTTTTTTCTCTGTCATTTACAACTTGGCTTGCAGATAGCTGTCCCATGTCCATTCTAATTGCTTGGAAAAATGCTGCATTAAATTTTATATCAAACCCTAATACATCTTCGTTTTGGCCGCTGTAGATATAGTTGTATGTTTTTACTGAGTGTTTTGCTTTTTCTATTAGTCCTGCGTTTGCCTGGTTAGGGGCACTAAATCTACTAGCGTCTACTTTGTATGGTACAACATCAAAAACATATATTTTTGCTGTGTCGCCTGTTACACTTTCAAATTCTCTATCACTTACTATGTAACATTTTGATTCAATTCTAAACCAATCAATTTCACCCTTTTTGTCAACCCTGTTTAGTGCTGTTCTGCCATACTCGCTGACCAAGACTAATTCTTCAATAACTTTTGTAATTGGTGTGCCTTGTGTAAACTTAAATGTTCTAAGGTTATCACTCATAGTAAGTTCAACACCATTTCTCATGTAAACATTTTTTTCGTTGTCATAGGCATATAGACCTAAACCAAACGGATTATCACCACCTTCTTTAAAGTCTGATATCATTGGACTAGCGCCTATTATATTTAGATTTTGTAAAGCATCTCCTTTTAGTGTTTGTAATAAGGCACTACTACTAGTGTCTAAACCTATATTTTTAAAAAATGCTGTAAGTCCTTCTGCTACGTCTGCTACCTGTTCTCCTTTGCGAGAACCCCTTGCTTCCGCGTCGCTAACAGTTGCTTGGTTAGTAAATTCGGATTTCCTTAGGGAACTTTTTTGTATGTCGCCGGTCCTTTGTGTGGGGAATCTCACAAGATAAAAATCTGTAGCAGGCTGACAAGTCTTTTTAGCAATTTCTTGCAACTTATCATTTAGTACTGTAGATAAACTTTGTTCGCCAGTGGATAATATTCCCACCATGTCAGGTCCAGTTATACTAATGGTATCTTGTAATTCCTGCACATCTTGGCTAAATGTTTGCTCGTTCCAAGGTATACACTGTACTTGATATGTACTACCTCCTGACTCAACATCAAACTCTATCTGTATAAGTTTGAATGGGATTTTTCTGTTGCTATATGCTACAGGCTTGCCGCCTTCATCATTCCAACCAACAAAGTCAAGTTCTAACAGATAAGGTGCTTGCAAATAGTTTTCAAAACCTGCATCAAAAGCAGCGGCCTGTAATGACTGTAAAAATACACCCATTGAATATGGCTCTTTTACACTAAAGCTAAAATTAATTGCCTGTGTTGCACCTGTTTTGTTGTTAGATGCCAAAATTGAAGACATTTCAAAATCATCTATAAAATACTCTGTGTTTCCTTTTTCATCGCCAACTTTATCGTATATTGACTGAATACGTTTTTCATCAATGGCGCCGCCGCCACTACGTAAAATTGTAAAATCTGCACCATTTGTAATATAAGTTCCAGTAGGATTATTTGCGCTGTCTGCTGTCAATACACCTAATGTAAAAATACAGTTTACACTATTAAATAATCTTAGTGGATTTTTGATTGTAACACCTGGTGCTTTGGGCTCAGGTTCTGGAGTGCTTTTACTTCCCCTTACAGATTCGGTATATATTTCTTGGAACTGTTCTATTTCTGATTCTATAGAGTTTATTATTCCATTATCTACAGAATCAAGAGCATTATTTACAGCACTGTTGACTTCATCTACAGATAATGCTGTTTCCATTGGCACAATTTGTTCAACTAATGCTTCAGCTTTGCTAGAAAAAGCTGCGCCACTACCATTGGCAAAGTTGTTTAGTCCAGGAGGAAAAATTGCTGATGCATCTTCTATGTCTGCTAGTGCAGGAATTTTTTGTGCTAGGTCAGCAATATCTTGTCTTAATGCAGTGGTGTCAATTTTTGTTACACCATCTTTGAGTACAGAAATTGCACCTGATGAGTCAAACACATTTTTAGATACATTTTTCATGTCGCCATAGATTTCAGTAGCGTTAACGTTTTCAAGCGGATCACTAAAATTGTCAGCAAGTGTTTGTGCCTTGTTTTGAATAATAGTTTTTGGATTGATCATCTATGTTCCTAAGGATCGTTTTAGTTTATCTGCATTTGGTAAAAATATTGTTGTTCCTGCTACCATGTCAAAAACAGGATCTTTGATAATATCAATATTGCGTTGTGCAAACACCCACCATAGTTTAGGTGTGCCATAAAGGTCATAAGCAAGTAAATCTGGTCTGTGAGTATACTGTGTTTCTATTGTATACTGTGCATCATCTGACGATGATGGAATAGGACGTATTCTTAAAATATCTAGTGCGCCTGTTCTAGTATATCCAGTTTTATGCCACGGACTTGAAGATTTATAGTTTGCCATTAGATAAAGCCCTCGCCGCCGTTTATGTATCCACCGTCAACAAATTTTTGCAGGTTAAACTCGCTTACTCTTCTTCTAGAGAATGTAGGTTTGAGTGTGATACTAATTTGCGAATTTGTAGGTGCCCAACTTGTTGATCCTTTTTCTTCTTCTGTAAGTCCTACAGCAATATAGTCTACGTCTGCTGGTAGATCAACTGTGAAGTTAGAAATTACTACAGGCACATTGTTAAAAATATAATCGCCATATCCGTTTAATCTAACCACTGGCGGAGGTGCTCCTGCACTCTCCGATGATTCGCCATAAAACATTTTTGTTACAGTTCTTAAATAATGTATGCATGCTATCCAGTACTTGCCTTCGTCTGCATTTTCTACAGGAAATTCTCCTGTGATCACAATGTCATCTGCTTGGCTGTTTTCATAAATTTGGAATGGATAATTTGTATGTACAGGTTGCAAGGTGTTATAGTTTGCACTGTGACTTACAATAATTGTTGGAGTTATTGGAAAACATAGTCCATCTGTTTTTGACAATGGAGCAAGTAATTTTGCATTTTGCATATCAGGTGCTTTTGGCAGACTTAATTTTACACGCCAGTCTGCATCTTTTGCAGTTGACTTAAAACTAGAGGCAACGTTTGATGTTATCTTTCCTTTTTCTCCAGCTGGTAAATTTATACTTCTTATAAATTTTGCAAAGCCTGTTGCACCAAGTGCATATGATGCCACATCTTTAATTGCATTATCTATAAAGCCTACACCAGTATTGAGCTTATCTCCTACAAACTGTTGTACAGATGCTTCTGCGCCGTTTTCTAATGCAGATAGTGCTCTATTTCCTTGTGTTCTTATAGCTTTACCAACGCTATCAAATGGGTTTGTTGCCATTTCACATCTCCTATATACATTATTTAGTTGACATAATTAAGTATGTAGTTTATAATAGTGTTATATAACTTGGAGAATATCAGTGAGAAAAAGAAATTACCTTAACAACAAGGACATATTATCAGAAATCCACAAATCGAAAAACACTTTTAATAGTTATGTAGATCCACACTATCATCAGTATGATCTGATCGTTACAGATGTGTCTAAAATTAACAGATTAACAGTTGCAGAAGCAAAAAGAGCAAAGGCAAAGCGTTTGAGTACAGCCGAGTACGAAAGAAGAAAAATGGCTGGTGAAAAAGTTAAACAAGCAGAATGCGAAGTCGATTGGAAAAAGATTACAAAAGAAGAACTTATTTTTAGAGTTATGACGTTTGATCATATCCCCGAAGAGCCGGGGCGCAAAAAGAATCCTAAAACAGTTGCGGACACTAAAGTAAAACTAAATTTTCCGCCTTTCCAGCATTTTAAATATACCGAAGACAGTGACGATCTAGTTTGTGTAGGCAAAAGTCATTGGGTAGGCGGCATGGAAAATGGCTATTTTGACAAAGACCACGGAAAGGCAACAAATACACTTGCTTTGATGTGGCTAAAACTTGTTGATCGTTATGCCACAAGGGGAAATGTACGCGGCTACACGTACAACGACGAAATGAAAGGACAAGCAATATTACAACTTGCACAAATTGGCTTACAATTTGACGAATCTAAGTCTAATAACCCTTTTGCATACTATACGGCGGCTGTTACCAACAGTTTCGTGCGTGTTATCAACATTGAAAAGAGAAATCAGAACATACGAGACGATATTTTAGAAATGAACGACTTAAATCCTTCCTATACTAGGCAAGCCCAGGGAGAATGGGAAGCAAGTGTAAAACGTAACGAAGATGCAAGTTTTTCTATTCACAAAGACAAAAAACCGGTTGACAATAGCTAGTTTTGTATGTACAATACTAATATAAAAGCCTTATGGAGGACTGACTTTGTTTAAAAAAGCCGCTGTCTTTACTGATATCCATTTTGGTCTAAAAAGCAATTCGCGTGTCCACAACGACGACTGCGAAGAATTTGTAGACTGGTTTATCGAAACAGCAAAGAAGAATAACTGTGAAACAGGAATATTCTGCGGTGACTGGCATCACAACAGAAATAGCCTAAACCTTACAACAATGGATGCAACAATAAGGTCCATGGAAAAACTAGGCAAGGCATTTGAAAAGTTTTACTTCTTTGATGGTAATCACGATTTATACTATAAAGACAAAAGAGATGTAAACTCAACAGCATTTGCAAAACACATTCCTGGTATTACGTTTGTAGACGAAATGCTAGTAGAAGAAGATGTGTGCCTTGTGCCTTGGTTAATAGGTGATGAATGGAAAAAGATACAAAAGTGCAAAGCGAAATATATGTTTGGTCACTTTGAACTTCCTAGTTTTTATATGAATGCAATGGTTAAGATGCCCGATCACGGTGGTGATCTTAACAAACAGCATTTTGAAAATCAAGAATATGTGTTTAGTGGACACTTTCACAAAAGACAAACACAAGGTAAAATACATTATATAGGTAATGCGTTTCCTCACAACTATGCAGATGCATGGGATGATGAACGCGGCATGATGATCCTTGACAGAGAAAACAACAAGGAACCTGAATACATCAATTGGTTAGATTGTCCTAAGTACAGGACAATAAAATTATCTAAACTGATTGACGAACAAGACACCCTTATTAAAAGTAAAATGTATCTGCGGGTAGAACTTGACATTGACATTAGTTATGAAGAAGCAAGTTTTATTAAGGAAACATTTATTAACCAATACAAGTGTCGTGAAATTACACTGATTCCTCAATCACAAATTGAAGAAATTACAACAGACTTAGACATCAGCACATTTGTTAGTGTTGACCAGATTGTTGCAGGTGAAATAGCAGAACTTGATACGGACACTTTTGACAAGGTAAAACTTTTGGAGATTTATAACGGGTTGGCGCATGATTAAAATTAAGGACCTAACAGTAAGAAATTTTATGAGTGTTGGAAATCAGACACAGGCTGTAGATTTCGACAAACAACAACTTACACTAGTACTAGGCGAAAACTTAGATCAAGGAGGTGACGATTCTGGCTCACGTAACGGTACTGGTAAAACTACAATCATCAATGCATTAAGTTATGCACTCTACGGAAATGCACTAACAAACATTAGAAAAAACAATCTAATCAACAAAACTAATTCAAAAGGTATGTTGGTTACACTTTCTTTTGAGAAGGATAATCTTCAGTATCGCATTGAACGTGGTAGATCTCCAAATATATTAAAGTTCTACATTAACAATGAAGAACAAGTTGACATAGACGAAAGTCAAGGCGATAGTCGTAAAACACAGGAATCTATTGATACACTTTTAGGTATGAGTCACGATATGTTTAAGCACGTTGTTGCGTTAAACACATATACCGAACCATTCCTTAGTATGCGTGTAAATGATCAAAGAGCGATCATTGAACAACTTTTAGGTATTACTATACTGTCTGAAAAAGCAGATATTCTCAAAGAAGAAATAAAAGTAACTAAAGACGATCTAAGTCAGGAAACAATGCGTATTAATGCATTGCAAACAGCAAATGAAAAAATTGATGAAACTATTTTAAGTTTACAAAGCAAGCAAAAAGCATGGCTTGGAAAACGTACCGCTGACGTTATAAAACTTAAAGAAGCAATAGACGAGTTTGAGCATCTAGACATTGAAAAAGAACTAAAAGCACACGAACAACTTACTAATTGGTCTGAACATAATAAGGCTATTTTGGCTCTTAAAAAAGAATTAAGCACACTAGAACCTGCACTAATACGTGCAGACAAGAGTGTTGAAAAAGTTAATAAAGACATCGCAGAATTAGAAGATGCTGTGTGTTATACGTGTGGTCAAAAGCTACATTCGGATAAAAAATTAGAAATTGCAGAACGTAAATCTAAAGAACTAGACGATGCACTAGCATATCAAAAAGAAGTTGGTGACAAACTAATTGATGTTACCAAGTCTCTTTCAGAAATAGGAGAAATCAACGGCAAGCCTACAACTTTTTATGAAACTTCTAAAGAAGCATATGAACATAGACAAAACGTTGAAGGTTTAAAACAAGCATGGGCATCTAAGAAAGACGAAGAAGACCCGTATCAATCGCAGATTGATGATCTAGAAAATAGTGCAAAACAAGAGATCAATTGGGAACAAGTAAATGCACTTACATCTCTTAAGGAACATCAAGAATTCTTGCTTAAATTGCTAACAAACAAAGATAGTTTTATACGTAAAAAAATTATTGATCAAAATTTAGCATATCTAAACAACAGACTTACATACTATCTTGACAAACTAGGACTACCACACAGTGTTACTTTCTTAAATGATTTAACTGTAGAAATTACACAACTAGGACAAGATTTAGATTTTGATAACTTGTCAAGAGGTGAACGTAATAGACTTATACTTGGTATGAGTTTTGCATTTAGAGACGTTTGGGAAAGTTTGTATCAAAATGTAAACTTACTTTTTATTGACGAACTTATAGATAGCGGTATGGACAGTAATGGTGTTGAAAACAGTCTTGCTGTACTTAAAAAGATGGGCAGAGAGCGTGATAAAAACATCTACTTGATCTCGCACAAAGATGAACTAATTGGTAGAGTCAACAACGTTCTTAAAGTTGTAAAAGAAAATGGTTTCACAAGTTATGAGAACGACATTGATGTAGTAGAATGATGGACGATACACACGATAAATTAATCAAAGCATATCTAGATTACTTTGATCAAAATGAAAAATTTGAAGCACGTAACTCTGTACGAACTCATGCTAGTGCAAGACGTGCATTAAGACAGTTGCGAGCACTAGCAAAGCAACGAATGGACGAAATACACGAAAAACACAGAGGCAAAACTCAGAACTAGTCTAGTCCATAATGAGTACTCGGTAAGTACCCATATGAGCTGGACATACAAAGGCAAAAAAATTACAGAAATACCCGACGAGTACGAAGGCTTTGTATATCTAATCACAAATAAAAAAACAGGGCAGAAATACATAGGCAAAAAATTAGCCAAATTCAAAACTACTAAACCACCCCTCAAAGGCAGAAAAAATAAAAGACGCGGCTACAAAGAAAGCGATTGGCAAACTTACTGGGGATCCAGTGATAGACTAAATGCAGATGTAGCAGAATTAGGCGAAAAGAACTTCACAAGAGAAATACTATACCTATGTAAAGGTAGGGGCGAAATGTCCTACATAGAGGCACGAGAGCAATTTGATCGCAGAGTACTCGAAACAGATGATTACTACAATGGAATCATTAATGTTAGAGTAGGCGGATCAGACAAACTCAAACAGGCATTGCTAGAACATCACATCCAGGCAAAACAATCCAACACATAAGGTTAGCGGGCCAGTTTAGAAATACCGCTGTGGAAAAACCTATAGAGATATAGGACACGCAACATGCTGAGCGGCATCCGGTAGTAGGGTGTTTGATTGGCATAGACGGAATGTTGGCTGTTAAAACACTGCACATTGTACATAAAAACTGTATGCACTAGGAACGAAGCAACGGGTATAATGCAAGATACTTGCATTAGATGTCGACGTAGGTTGGGAAAGGTCAGAGCCCATTGTACAGCAGTAAAAAACCTACTTCCAAGTCTCGGCTGGGGCGGACTCACATGAAGAGCGCAAGTGTCAAGATTAGACGGAACCATAAATAGGTTCCGTCTGACTGAAACAATCTACATGAAGTAATTACATTTTTACTACGTAAAAATGCTTTATTCATATATTACTACTTCAAACAAACGAAGTGTTTACTTTGAGCGTAAGCGAAAAGTTGTTTCGTGCAACGAAACATATAAATACAGAGTAATATTACACAAAGGATTCATAATGCGTATAGATGATATAACACTTAAAGAAGCACCTGTAGGAATGTTAAAGAAAGCAGGACAAGCTGCTGGAGCAAGAGCTCTTGGTGCTATTGGTATGAAAGGGAAAGCAGGCAACTTAGCTGGTAAAGCTGATTTATCTGATACAGCAAATAACTTATACAACGAGTTTCGTAGATATCTTGGTACGCAAGACAAAGACATAAAAACCGCTACTGGTGAAGATCTTACTGCATTTTTAAATACTAAAGGTGCTAAAGTTCCAGGAATTCCTACTGGTGTAGTAAATAAAAATATTATTAATAAAGCGATGATGCAGGCGGCTAAGGACGCTATGGCAGGTAAACAAGGTGTTAAAAAAATAGCACCCGCGGCTGGCGCCGCACCGCAAGCGGCTGCTCCAGGGCAAGGTGGAAAACCTAAGCAAGCAAAACCTAAGGTTCCACCTGCAATAATGAAACAATTAAAAGCATTAAATCCGCAAGAGAAAAAACAATTAGCGAGTATGTTATGAAGTTAAATGAAGTAACAACTTTTGCGCCAGGTTCACAAAAAATACTTACAGAGAGTTGGCAAGAACTTACAGAAGCACAACAGGTACATCTAAACCGTTGGGAAAAAGAATTATGGCCTATGCTAGAACAATACACACGTTTAGCAGAAGCAACACTTACCCCTGATCAAATAAAAAGTATATTTAAAGGTGCTGAACAGTCAGCAATGGCAGGTGGTAACAACACTAGCATGTTAGGCAAAGCAGGTAAGATTGCAAAACTACCTGTAGACATGGCTAAGAAAATAGATCAAAAAATTAATCAACTTGGCAAAATGGCACAAGACGCAGGTCCTGTACAAAATGCTGATGCTAAATTTGAAAAACTAAAAGCAGATATTAAATCAAAAAACAGCGACAGTAAAGTTGTTAAAGGTATTGAGGCTGTTAGTAATTGGGCAAAAGAAAATCCAGGCAAAGCAACACTAGGTGTTGCAATACTAACAACAATCGCTGCGTTTGCAGGTGGTCCTGCAGGTGGTGCTGCCGCTGGTTTAATCTTGCGTTCAACTAAAGGTTTGCTACAAGGTGAAAAATTAAGTACTGCTGTAGGTAAGTCTGCTAAAGTAGCAGCATATGGTGCTCTTGCTGGAGCGGCATTTAGATATATTTCAGATGCTGTTTGGGAAAACATTGCAACAGCAGGCGATGCTGATCTTGAAGCACTAGCAGGCAGTTTTGAAGAAGCAAATATGACAGCAGCTAAAGATGCTGTGTTTGCTGAAAAAGGATTTACTCCAGATGTACTGGAAGGTTCAACTAAACTGACCATGAGTGGTAATATAAACAATTTTTATTACAACTATGATACAATATTAACACCAGAACAAATAAGTAAATTTGAAGGGTTTGAAGCTGCACTAAGAGATGCAGGAACATTTACTCCTGAATATTATAAAGAAGCTGCAGAGTTCCATGACTTTATGGCAGAAATTACACAAGAAAACAAAGAGCTTACAGGCTTATGGAATGCACTTAAAGATATTCCAGAACAAAGTTGGACAACTGATCAAGTTAAACAATGGTCAGCGGCCAGTGACAACTTAGACAAATTGTTAAATGCAATTGAAGCATCAGGCGAAGGAGCAGCGGCTGCTGTTACTGGTGCAATGACCGCTGTAGACAGCAAAGTAGATTCTGCACAAAAAGCAAAACCTATTCCACCAAAAGAAAAAGAGCAACTAGAACTAGCACTTAAAGGTGGAGGCATGGCTCAGCCAGTAGATAAGAATTTTGATAAAAATCAAAAACTTTCAGATTTTGGTCCTGTAGGAGACAAAGCAGAATCAATAGACATGGAAGCACGTTTTGAACAGTTTTTAGCAGAAGCACCTGCACAAGGTGAACTACCTTTAAACAATCCAAACACAATGGGTGCAAAACTAAAACGTGGTGTAGGAAAACTTGCAGGTAAAGCCGCAGGTGCTGTTAAACAAAAAGCCAAAGACTTGGGAAATAAAGTTACAGCAAACAAATTATTTAAAGCATGGAAGTCAGCAGGTTCTCCAACTGACACAGGTTCAATAATTAATATACTTTCTGATGCAGGTATGTCAAATGATCAAATTGCACAAATTGGTCAAGAAGCAAATGTTGAACTTAAACCAAGCACAGTCCAACAACCAAAACAAAAGCCTGGACAAGCACCTAGCAACAACAAATTAGTTGCTCTAGCAGACCAAATTAAGCAAGCAAAACTACAAGACGTAGTAAAACAAATGCTTATAAAACCTGCTTAGAAATAAGGCAAGCCAGACTTTTTAGTTGTTTCGAGATTTTCTTTAATTATATCAGCAATGATATCTCTATCTTCTGGAGGAAGTTCAAACGCTTCGTCCGTAGTAAGCGATCCACGCATGTGCCATGCGAGTTTAAACAAATTGTAACGCATTTCCTTCACTTCTTTTTCTAGGATATCAACTTCGTGAAGAATCTGTTTCGTTGGTAGGGCTAATATCCTTATACGAAAAAATTTGCTTGATCGAATGAAACAGGAACCTCATATGTTGCAGGGACTCCTTTTTCTATTTCTTCCGGAGTTGCATCTACTACTATTGGCTTAACTTGAAATTGTGCTCTTTGCACTTCAACATGGTCAGTAACTTTCTCAAATAATGTTTTGTCAGTATTTGCAATAAATTCTTTAATGTGTTCTCTGTCGCTAACAACATCATCGCCTATTTCAATTGACTCAATTGATTTTTCAAGTGTTATAATAGTAAGGTCTGTTAATTTTTTAAAACTTTCATTAAATGATGCAAGTTTGTCGCCTTCACTTATATCTTCTCTGTTTAGAACTTGAAATATTCTTTGTTCTTCAAATGTTTTTTTACTAGTTTCAGTAAATTCTCCATAAGTTAGAGGACGTAAATTAACTTTTAAGTCACCTAAGTCCACTGTACTAATATACTCTACATTTGAAAATTGATCTAACATAATTCTTAGATCTAAATCAAAGTCTTTTTCTTCACCCGTAATAGGAGTCTTAACACTAATTTCCATTTTTTCGCCATACGTTGCAATTCTAATTGCAATTAGACATGCATCAAGATCCATAGATGGCATATTCCAAGGATCAACGATCGCTGGTATACAACTCTTAATAACAGCAACAGTCGCTTCTCCGTTAAGTAGAGCGTCTGGTGTTTTTATCATTATTTCATCCCTAGCCGTCATTGGAAATACTGGATATTCTCCGCTTTCAGATATTTCTAAACTTCCCGCAGGGTAAA